>Ga0265296_1000192_pt1 | contig 114538 bp, 107 predicted proteins | sample MunlanPumphouse1_FD_189073 | JGI IMG/M metagenome (GOLD analysis project Ga0265296, IMG submission 189073) | Groundwater microbial communities from a municipal landfill in Southern Ontario, Canada - Pumphouse #1 | ecosystem: Environmental > Aquatic > Deep subsurface > Groundwater | place...
GCCTCGCCCACCGAGTGAGTTGCTCCCGCTCCTCATCCGTGAGGACCAGCTCAGCCTTGGGACGCCCAGTTCGTGCCATACCCCAATTCTACAACTTACCAACCGAATTTACGGCGCAGGACACTAGTTCGCCGCATCAACTCCCCCGCTCCGTCTGGCGCCGCACTCTCGGAATAGGCTGTCGACATGACGATGTTCGATCCCCCTCGCCCCTGGGTCGCCAGTTACGCCGAGGGCGTTCCGGAAGACCTCCCTGCCGTCGACGGCTCGCTGATCGATATCGTCGCAGCATCCGCGCGCGACTATCCGGATGCTGTCGCCCTGCAGTTCTTCGGGCAGGAGACGACGTACGCCGCCATGCAGAGCGCGATCGATCGCGCGGCCGCCGGGCTGCGCGATCTGGGCGTTCGCGCCGGCGACCCGGTCGCGATCGTGCTCCCGAACTGTCCGCAGCACATCATCGCCTTCTACGCTGTCCTGCGCCTCGGCGCCGTGGTCGTGGAGCACAATCCGCTGTACACGCCGCGAGAGCTGCGCAAGCAGTTCGAGGACCACGGGGCGAAGCACGCCATCGTGTGGAGCAAGGTCGTGGGGACCGTCCAGGAGTTCCCCGCAGACCTCGCCGTCACGTCACTGGTATCGGTGGATGTCACCACTGCGATGCCGCTGCTCACGCGAATCGCTCTGACGCTGCCGATCGCGAAGGCGCGGGAATCACGAGCTGCCCTCACCGAGAAGGTGCGCGGCGCGATCGACTGGAAGCAGATCGTCGGTTCCGCTCCGCTGCCGGCGTCGCACCCGAAGCCGGCCACCGACGACCTTGCGATCATCCAATACACCTCAGGAACGACCGGGACTCCCAAGGGCGCGGCGCTGACCCACCGCAATCTGCTCTCGAACGCGGGGCAGGCCAAGGCCTGGGTGCCGTCGATCCAACGCGGGCACGGATGCGTCGTCTACGCCGTGCTGCCGATGTTCCACGCCTACGGCCTCACTCTGTGTCTGACATTCGCGATGTCGATGGGCGCCCGGCTCGTGCTGTTCCCGAAGTTCGACCCCGACCTGGTGCTCGACGTCGTGAAGAAGCATCCGGCGACCTTCCTGCCACTCGTGCCCCCGATCGCCGAGCGGCTGCTCAAGGCCGCCGAGGCCAGGGGCATCTCGCTCGCCGGCACGGAGGGCGCGATCTCCGGCGCGATGGCGCTGCCGCACGAGCTCGTCGTGCCGTTCGAGGAGGCCACCGGCGGATATCTCGTCGAGGGGTATGGACTCAGCGAGTGCTCGCCCGTGCTGATCGCGAACCCCGTCGCGCAGAACCGCGTGCCGGGAAGCGTCGGGCTGCCGCTCCCCGGCACCGAATGCCGCGTCGTCGATCCCGAGAATCCAGTTCAGGACGTGGAGCCCGGTATGCCCGGCGAGCTCGTCGTCCGCGGACCGCAGGTGTTCGGCGGGTACTACGGCAAGCCTGAGGCGACCGAGGAGTCCTTCGTCGACGGCTGGTATCGCACGGGAGACATCGTGACCATCGATGACGCCGGGTTCGTGCGGATCGTCGATCGCATCAAGGAGCTCATCGTCACCGGCGGCTTCAATGTGGCACCGACCGAGGTCGAGAACGCGCTGCGGCAGCATCCATCCGTGGCGGACGCCGCCGTTGTGGGGCTGCACAGCGACCACTCCGGTGAGGAGGTCGTCGCTGCCGTCGTCCTCGATCCCGGTGCGGAGCTCGATGAGGAGGCGATCAGACAGTTCGCCCGCAGCATCCTGACGGCCTACAAGGTGCCGCGCAGGATCTTCGTCGTGGACGAATTACCGAAGTCTCTGATCGGCAAGGTGCTGCGTCGTCAGGTCAAGGAGAAGCTCGAAACTCTCACGAACGGCGGCTGACGCCGCGTCTTCACAGGCGCGGGGCGACCCGACGCGCTACCTTTAGGTAGTGACCCCTGAAGATGCAGATTTGAACGAGCCCACCGAAGAATCCCCCGCGACCCCCGGATTCGAGGAACTCGGCATCACCGGACCCGTCCTCGCCGCCATCCGCGGCCTCGGGTACGAGACCCCATCGCCCATCCAGGCGGCCACCATCCCGACGCTTCTCGGCGGCCGCGACGTCGTGGGTATGGCACAGACGGGAACGGGCAAGACGGCCGCGTTCGCGCTGCCGGTGCTGGAACGCCTCGACGTCTCGCAGAAGACGCCGCAGGCACTCGTACTGGCGCCGACCCGTGAGCTCGCGCTCCAGGTCTGTGAGGCGTTCGAGTCGTACGCAGCGAAGATGAAGGGCGTGCACGTGCTGCCCGTCTACGGCGGCCAGGGCTATGGTGTGCAGCTTTCCGCGCTGCGCCGCGGCGTGCACGTCATCGTCGGAACCCCCGGTCGTATCATGGACCACCTCGCCAAAGGCACCCTCGACCTCTCGGCGCTGAAGTACCTGGTGCTCGATGAGGCCGACGAGATGCTGAAGATGGGCTTCGCAGAGGATGTCGAGCAGATCCTTGCTCAGACGCCTGCCGAGAAGCAGGTCGCCCTGTTCTCGGCGACCATGCCGCCGCAGATCCGCCGCCTCGCCCAGAAGTACCTGCGCGATGCGGAGGAGATCACGGTCAAGTCGAAGACGGCGTCGAGCACGAACATCACGCAGCGCTACCTCGTCGTCTCGTACCAGCAGAAGGTCGACGCGCTCACGCGCATCCTCGAGGTCGAGAACTTCGACGGCATGATCGTCTTCGTCCGCACGAAGAACGAGACCGAGACCCTCGCCGAGAAGCTGCGTGCGCGTGGCTATTCCGCAGCCGCCATCAACGGCGACGTTGCACAGGTGCAGCGCGAGCGCAGCGTCAACCAGCTCAAGGACGGCAAGCTCGACATCCTCGTCGCCACCGACGTCGCCGCCCGCGGTCTGGACGTGGAGCGCATCAGCCACGTCGTCAACTACGACATCCCCACCGACACCGAGTCGTACACGCACCGCATCGGCCGCACCGGCCGCGCAGGCCGCACTGGCGATGCCATCAGCTTCATCACGCCGCGCGAGCGCTACCTGCTCAAGAGCATCGAGAAGGCAACCCGCCAGGCGCCGACGCAGATGACTCTTCCGAGCACGGACGACGTGAACACCACGCGTCTCGCGCGCTTCGACGACGGCATCACTGCAGCACTTGCAGAGACCAGCCGCATTGAGGCCTTCCGCGACATCGTCGCCCACTACGTGCGAAACCACGATGTGCCGGAGGGCGATGTCGCGGCGGCGCTGGCCGTCGTCGCGCAGGGCAAGACGCCACTGCTGCTCGACCCCGCCAACGATCCGCTCGCAAGGTCGGTCGAGGCGGACAACCGCCCGCGTCGCGACTCCGGCGACCGTGCCGAGCGAGGAACAGGACCACGTACCGAGCGACGCAGTCGCAGCGACTACGCGCCGTACCGCATCGAGGTCGGCCGTCGTCACCGGGTCGAGCCGCGACAGATCGTCGGTGCGCTGGCCAATGAGGGCGGCCTCGGCCGCGATGACTTCGGGGGGATCAAGATCAACCCGGATTTCTCGATCGTCGAGCTGCCCGCGAACCTCAGCCCTTCGGTTCTCGACAAGCTCAAGGACACCCGCATCTCCGGTCGTCTGATCGAGATCAAGGCCGACCGCGGAGCCCCCGGGCGACGCAGCGGTGGCGACGGCGGAGCCCGAGGCGGCTACGAGCGCCGCGACCGCCCCTCGTACAGCGACCGTCCGGCTCGTGACGACAGGCCCGCCCGGAAGCCGCGTCACAAGGACTGAGACCCTTGCCTGGCCCGAGCACTGCTTCGGATGTCAGGAACGAAACGCCGTGGAACTTCTCGTTCACACGGCGTTTCGTGTTTCCGCCGCAAACCGGCGCAGCGCACAAGTGCACGGTCGGGCAAGCATTCGCTGACCGCCGGTACCGCCACGAATCGAGTCTCAGACGCGGATCAGTTCGACTCCCTGGATGCCGATCAACGCATCGAAGTCGGCGTCCTGGGTGACGATCGGCAGCCCGTTCGCGACTCCGATTGCGGCGATCCAGAGGTCATTCACGTTCATTCGGCGACCACGGTCGCGAAGTTCGACGCGCAACCGAGCCCACTGCGCTGCAGCGCGATCGTCGGCTTCGAAGATCTTCATGCGGGTGACGTTCTCCAATGAACGCAGTCGAGTGGCGCGCTCTGCCGGACTCGAAGCGGTGAGTACCCCGGTGCGCAACTCCGCCAAGGTGATGATCGAAGCCGCGAGCTCCGCCGGCAGTGCCTCGGTGTCCAAGGATCGTCCTGACTCGGCAGCGATGAGAACGGATGTATCCAGCAGACCGCTCGTCACCGTTCCCACGGGTCCGCCAAATCATCCGTGGTCTCGTCGATCAGTTCGGCAAGCTCACCACGAAGTCCGCTGTCGGCTTGGAACTCTGACAGGTGCGCGATGAACTCGCGTGCTGGCAACCACCGCCGCTCGTGCGCGATCGGAACAACCTTGGCGACCGGGTGCCCATGCACGGTGATCGTCACGTCTTCGCCGTCTTGCACGCGCCGCAGCACCGCTGCGGTGTTGTTCCGCAGATCCCGCGCTGCAACGTCGACCATGCGGCCAGTGTAGCCCTGTGTAGCAGTTTGTAGCCTTGTCATGCACGAAACTCCCCCGGCCGCGGCTGTACCCACGCGGGAATGGCGTAGCCGTCGTCCCACGGGAAGCGTCCTTGTTCGTCGTCGTACGTGAGCTGGAACGCTGGGACGGAGAATTCATCAGGGCGCCGGTAGAACGAGTTCGCAGCGAACAGGATGTGCGCGGGGTTCGGCAGCACCTCGACCGTCAGACGATGGTTCCAGTCGTCGAACTCGATCGTCTGTCCCGACGTCAGATCGGCGCCGCTACGCACCCGCGCCGACACGTCGTTCAGCACACGCTGCGCAGTCTTCCCGCAGATGCCGAGCACGAGGAGTTCCGGATGGCCCATGCCGAACAGCCCCACGGTGTATGCGAAACACGTCATCCGAAACATCTGCTCGCCGCTCACGGACTGTATGAATACGCCATGCCGCCGAATCACCTGCCCGGTGAACCTGTCTTCCTCCTCACGCCACGCGTCGATCTCTGCCTCCGTCGGCTGCTTATTCGTCATCGTGCCCTCCTCGGCTCTGTGTGCGATCGAGATTAGAACATAGGTACGACAAAGGACGTGACGAGGGAGATCCTGGCATTGTTGAACCATGAGGTCGGTGCGAACGAGCACGCGTGGGCGTGTACAGGGAGTCGGGTACCGGTGGTTCGCACAGGACGCGGCCGCGGCTCACGCCGTCACGGGCTGGGTGCGAAATCGCCGCGACGGGACGGTGGAAGCCGAGTTGCACGGGGCGGATGCTGACGTGCAGGCCGTCCTCGACGCGCTGAAGCAGGGGCCAGCGGGTGCGCAGGTCGACGAAGTGACGGTGACCGACGTGCCGGCGTCGTCGTCAGGAGGATTCGAGATCCGCGCGACCATCTGAGACAGGTCCTTCCGCTCGAAACGGGCTGTGCCACTCCCTGTTTCGTGTGGTCGGTCCTGTTTCAGGTCAGGAGTCCAGCGCGTCGGGCCCTTCGGTGACGAGGATGTGGAACTGCGCAGCATCCAAGATGCGAATGCCGAGTTCCTCTGCCTTTCCGAGCTTGGAGCCCGCGCCGGGACCTGCCGCGACGAAATCGGTCTTCTTCGAGACGCTCGAGGCGGCCTTGCCACCGGCGTTGATGATCGCCTCCTGCGCACCGTCTCGCGTGTATCCGTCGAGAGACCCGGTCGCAACGACCGTGAACCCCTCGAGCACCCCGCCCTCGACCACGGCGGCCCCAGGACCCGGGTGCCCCGGTGTTGCCCACTGCACGCCTGCAGCTGTCCACTGATCGACGATGTCGACGTGCCAGTCGACCTCGAACCAGGCCAGCAGCGAGTCGGCGATGATCCCCCCGACGCCCTCGACGGCGGCGAGCTCCTCACGGGATGCAGCTCGGATCGCATCGAGCGACCCGAACCACTGGGCGAGCGCGCGGGCCGCAACGGGACCGACGTGGCGGATGTTCAGCGACACGAGCAGGCGCCAGAGATCCTTCTTCTTGGCCTTCTCGAGCTCGGCGAGCAGCTTCGTCGCAGCCTCTGACGGCAATGTCTCGCGGTGATTCTTGCGAATTCCGCTTCTACGGCGTTCAGCAGAGTCCAAGCCCTCTGTCCCTGGCGGATACTGCGCTGGGCCGAGTTTCTGGAACGGCGCACGCCGGACAAGTTCGCCCGTTTCGTCATCCACCTTCGGCTCACCGGTTTCCGCGTCTCTGACCACGACAGAAATGGGGACGAGCTCTTCCAGCGTGAGCGAGAAGAGACCGGCCTCGGTGTCCAACGGCGCGACGGCCGGTGCTTCGGCCTGCGTGAGAGCGGCCGCGGTCACCTCGCCGAGAACCTCGATGTCGAGAGCGCCCCTCGAGCCGATGTGCTCGACGCGTCCGCGCACCTGCGCCGGGCAGGAGCGGGCGTTCGGGCACCGCAGATCGATGTCGCCCTCCTTCATGGGGCGCAGCGGTGTGCCGCATTCGGGGCATCCGACCGGCATGACGAACTCGCGCTCCGTGCCGTCGCGCTTGTCGACCACCGGCCCCAGCACCTCGGGGATGACGTCGCCGGCCTTGCGCAGCACGACAGTGTCGCCGATCAGCACCCCCTTGGCCTTCACGACGTCCTTGTTGTGCAGTGTCGCCTGTCTTACGACCGAGCCGGCGACATGCGCTGGCGCCATGACGGCGAACGGCGTCGCGCGCCCTGTGCGTCCGACGGAGACGACGATGTCGAGGAGCTTCGTCTGCACCTCCTCCGGCGGGTACTTGTAGGCGATAGCCCATCGCGGGGCGCGGCTGGTCATGCCCAGCTCGTCGTGCAGCGCCAACTCGTCGACCTTGACCACGATGCCGTCGAGTTCGTGCTCGATGTCGTGACGGTGCTCGCCGAAATGCCCGACGAAGGCGATGACCTCGTCGATGTCGTGGCAGACCTTGGAGTGCGGACTCATCGGCAGCCCCCACGAGGCCAGCAGGTCGTAGATCTCGCTCTGCGACGCGACCGGCGGGTTCGGCCATGCACCGATTCCGTGCACGTACAGCGACAGCGAGTTCACCCGCAGCAGCCCGGCTTCGAGCTCGAGTCCGCTCTTCTTGTCGATCTGCTGCCGCAGGCCACCGCTCGCGGCGTTGCGTGGGTTGGCGAACGCGGGAAAGCGCCGCGCGGCGGCCGCCCGTGCCTTCTCGTCCTCGAACGGCTTCTTGGTGCCGCCTCGTGCGTCCCACCGCGACAGCGTGTCGGCGTACGCGCGGTCGCGGAACGACGCCTGCGCGGCGTTGAGCCGTTCGAACGCCGCGACCGGGATGAACACCTCGCCGCGCACCTCCACGATCGGCGGATGGCCCTCACCGGTCAGCTTCTCGGGGATGTCGGCGAGACGCAGAGCGTTCTCTGTGACGATCTCACCCACGCGCCCGTCACCGCGCGTCGCCGCCGAGGTCAGGATGCCGTTCTCATAGCGCAGGTTGATCGCCAGACCGTCGATCTTGAGCTCGGTGAGCCACGCGACCTCGCGCCCGGACGACGACTGCGTCTTCGCCGCCCACTCGCGCAGCTCATCGATCGAGAAGACGTTGTCGAGGCTCAGCATCCGCTCGGCATGCTCGATCGTGGCGAGGCCCGTCGCCTCGGCGGCTCCGACCATCTGGGTCGGCGAATCCTGCCCCTGCAGCTCGGGATGCAGTCGCTCGAGCTCTTCGAGCCGGTGCATCCATCCGTCGTAAGTCGCATCATCGACGACCGAGGTGTCGCGTCCGTAGTACGCGTCCTTCGCCTCGAGAATGCGAGTAGTCAGCTCTTCGGCTTCGACGCGGGCGTCTTCCAGCGAGATGTTCTCCGGCACCGTCTCAGTCTATGAGCGGGCGCCGACATCAGAAGCGGCTCGCTCCCCCGTTTCGAGCTGCCCTCGGTCAACGACCCCGATACGCCTCGCTCGGAGAACAGCACTAACTTCGGAGCGAAACGGCCAACCCTGTCCGAAGATGCTGCAGTTCTCCGGGTTTAGCGCGGTTTAGCGCCGGCTCGCGCCCTCCGCCGGCATGCGCTAGCGCTTTCATCAGGTCCACTCCGCACTCTGCATACGCCGAGATGAAGACTGCCGAAAGCGCATTCCACCAGGCCTCTGCCGACAAAGGCTCGCGGGTCACCTCTGGCGTATGCCAGGGAATGCCGCTTTTCGGATTCCGCGCGAGTTCTGCCCTTTCCAGCTGAAGGATCAATCCGACGCCCAGCAAGACCTGCGTTGGCGCGTAGCCGAACGGCGCCGGCCGCGGTTTCGGCTCGCCTGCGGCTCGCTCAACCCGTTTCGTCTCGCTGCGCTCGCTCAACGACCCGCGGGCTACGCTCGCTCAACCACCCGAGAGCTGCGCTCGCTCAACCACCCGAGAGCTGCGCTCGCTCAACCACCCGAGGGCTACGCTCGCTCAACGACCCGAGAGCTACGCGCGCTCAACGACCCGAGGGCTACGCTCGCTCAACGACCCGAGAGCTGCGCTCGCTCAACCACCCGAGAGCTGCGCTCGCTCAACCACCCGAGAGCGGCTCACGCGTCGACCGGAACCGCCGAGACCGTCTTGTCGATCGTGAACTGCCCGAGCACGCGGGTGCCGATGTAGAGCACTGCCGTCTGCCCAGGGGCGACGCCGTCGAGTGGCACCTCCGGCACGACGCGAACCCCGTCGACCGTCACGTGAGCAGCAGCGGGCACCGGTTCGGAGTGCGCGCGGATCTGCACGTGGCACTCGAACTCCGATGTCGTCGGCACAGCGCCCGCCCACGAGTACCGCTCTCCTGAGATCTCACCGATCGCCAGCGCTTCCTTGGGACCGACCACCACGGTGTTCGACACCGGCCGCACCTCGAGCACGAACCGCGGTTTGCCGTCGGCTGCAGGGATTCCGAGCTTCAGTCCCTTGCGCTGTCCGACAGTGAACGCGTGCGCGCCCTCGTGCGAACCGATCACGGTGCCGGAACGGTCCAGGATCTCGCCCTGCTCCGCACCGACCTTCTCGGCCAACCATCCGCGCGTGTCTCCGTCGGGGATGAAGCAGATGTCGTGGCTGTCGGGCTTCTGCGCGACGCTGAGGCCGCGCTCGGCCGCCTCGGCACGCACGAGCGCCTTCGACGGCGTCGAGCCGAGCGGGAAATAGGTGTGCGCGAGCTGCTCGGCGTTGAGCACGCCCAGCACGTACGACTGGTCCTTCGCGTTGTCCGATGCCCGATGCAGCTCGAGCCCCCCCTCGCCCTCGACGAGGGTCGCGTAGTGCCCGGTGCACACGGCATCGAAGCCGAGTTCGATCGCGCGCTCGAGGAGGGCGGCGAACTTGATCTTCTCGTTGCATCGCATGCACGGGTTCGGCGTGCGGCCGGCCCGGTACTCGGAGATGAAGTCATCGATCACGTCGTCGCGGAAGCGCTCGGAGAAGTCCCAGACATAGAACGGGATGCCGAGCTTGTCAGACGCCCTGCGCGCATCCATGGCGTCCTCGATCGTGCAGCACCCTCTGCTGCCGGTGCGCAGCGTGCCGCCGGCCCTGGAGAGCGCGAGATGCACCCCGGTGACGTCGTGTCCTGCCTCGACGGCGCGTGCCGCCGCAACGGCTGAGTCCACGCCACCGCTCATGGCCGCAAGAATTCGCATTGGTACAGTCTACGAGCGTGACGCTTCGGCAGGCTCAGTGAGCGCTCAGTTTTCCGGATGCTCGCGCGTACGCATCGGCGATCGCCCCGAGCACCGCGTCGACCTCGGCGTCGGTCGAGGTGCGCCCGAGCGTGAAGCGCAGAACGCTGCGCGCATCCCGCTCCCCGCGGCCCATCGCCATCACGACGTGTGACGGCTCGGCGACGCCGGCCTGGCAGGCGGAGCCGGTGGATGCCGCGACCCCGGCGACATCGAGCAGGAAGAGCAGGCTCTCTCCCACTGCCCCCGGAAAAAGCATGTGCACGTTGTTCGGGAGACGGTCGACCGGATCGCCGAGAAGTTCTGCCGACGGCACAGCGGTGCGGATGCCGTCGATCAGACGATCACGCAGTGCCGTGAGCCGCGCTCCCTCGGTTTCGCGCTCCGCCTCGGCGAGCTCCAGTGCGACCGCGAAGGCAGCAGCACCTGCGACGTCCTGCGTTCCGGCGCGGAGCCCTCGTTGCTGCGCACCTCCGTGCAGCAGACGGGTGAGCTTGGCCGTACGTGCGACGACGAGCGCGCCGACACCCACCGGGGCGCCGATCTTGTGCCCCGCGACGCTCATCGCGACCAGACCGACGCCCGCGCCGGCATCCGCTCGAAGGTCCCGGAACGACAGCGCCACATGTCCGAAGGCGCCTACTGCGTCCAAGTGCAACGGCACACGAGCCGCCGCCGCCGCGCCCGCGAGAGCGGCGGCATCGTTGATCGTGCCCACTTCGTTGTTCGCGACGAGCGCCGTGGCCAGTGCAGCCCGCTCGTATGCTGCGCCGGCCAAGGCGCGTGCGAACGCATCCGCCTCGATGCGCCCGGCCGCGGTCAGCGGTACCCGACGCAACACGGCGCCTTCGGCCGCAAGAGCACCGGCCGTGTCCATGCTCGCGTGGTGCTCGCCGTCCGGCAGCACGATGATCTCGGCATCCGCCTCCCGCGCATCCCAGAGCCCGCGCAGGGCCGTATTGATCGACTCGGTGCCGCCAGAGGTCAACACGACCTCAATGGGGTCGCACCCCAGCACCGCGGCGATCCGCTCGCGCGACTCTTCGAGCAGCCTGCGGGCATCCTGACCCGCGCCGTGGGTCGATGACGCGTTGCCGACGACTTCCGTGGCATCCAGCCAGGCATCGCGCGCCTCAGGGCGCAGCGGCGTGGTCGCAGCGTGATCGAGATAGAACCTCATCCCTCAACTCTCCCCCATTTCTCGCGACACGGCACATGGAACTGAGTACGCGCTGTCATGAGACTGCAACACATCCCGCCTAATGTGTACTCATGCCCGAGTCCCAAGACTTCACTGCGCCCGGCGGCGCTGCCCTCGACGACCTCGGCGTGCGTCTGCACGACGGCGTCGCGACCCTGCGCGTCTGGTCGCAGAACGCCTCGTCGATAGAACTCGTGATCTTCGACGAGACCGACCTCGACTGGGTCACCGATGAGGTCGACCTCGAGCGTGGCACGGGCGACGTCTGGGAGGTCACCACCGACCTGCTGCAGCCCGGGACCAGGTACGCCGTCCGCGTCGGCGGTCCGCACGGCCCCGGCAACACATTCAATCCCGAGACGCTGCTTCTCGATCCGTATGCCAAGGGCCTTGCCCAGGGCGACGGATACGAGGAATGGCGCTCGGTCGTCATCGTCGACGGCTTCGACTGGGCTGAATCGCGCAAGCCCCGCATCCCGCTCGATCGCACGGTGATCTACGAGGCGCACCTGAAGGGAGTGACCAAGCGTCAGCCGGACGTACCGCCGGCGCTTCACGGCACCTATGCGGGTCTCGCCCACCCGGCGATGATCGAGTACTTCCATTCGCTGGGCATCACCTCGATCGAGCTCCTCCCTGTGCACGCCTTCGTCCCGGAGCCGCGTCTCCTCGAGCGCGGGCTCACGAACTACTGGGGTTACAACACCCTCAACTTCTTCACACCGCACAACGCCTACGCCACGGACGACGCTCGCAAAGAGGGTCCGGAGGCCGTGCTCGCCGAGTTCAAGGGCATGGTCAAGCTGTTGCACGAGGCGGGTCTTGAGGTCATTCTCGATGTCGTCTACAACCACACCTCGGAAGAGGGCATCGGCGGGCCCCGTTCGAGTCTGCGCGGCATCGATAATGCCAACTACTACCGTCAGCAGCCCGACGGCGTCTACATCGACACCACCGGATGCGGCAACACGCTCGACACCTCGAAGGATGCCGCAGCACGGCTCGTGCTGGATTCTCTGCGGTACTGGGCGCAGGAGATGCAGATCGACGGCTTCCGGTTCGATCTCGCGGCTGCTCTCGGCCGCGACGAGAACCACGAGTACACGCCGGAGCATCCGCTTCTCCTCGCCATCCGCGACGATCCGGCCCTGCAGGACGTCAAGCTCATCGCCGAGCCGTGGGATGTCGGTCTCGGCGGCTGGCAGACCGGGAACTTCACCGACGGGTGGCTGGAGTGGAACGACCGCTATCGCGACCGCGTGCGCAATTTCTGGCTCAGTGACATCGACTACGCGCGCCGCGCATCCGCACCTGTGGGCATCGGCGGCTTCGCGACCCGACTGGCCGGATCATCGAACACTTTCAGCGAAGATCGAGGACCTCTCGCGAGCGTGAACTTCATCACCGCGCACGACGGCTTCACCTTGCGTGATCTGGTCACCTACGACGTCAAGCACAATGAGGCCAACGGCGAGGACAACCGCGACGGCGCCGACACGAACCGCTCGTTCAACCACGGCGTCGAGGGCCCCACGACCGACCCCCTGGTCGAGGCCGCACGGCGCAAGGCCATGCGCAACCTTCTCGGCACACTGCTGCTGTCGGCCGGCATCCCGATGCTGACGGCCGGAGATGAGAGCGGACGCACGCAGAGCGGCAACAACAACGCCTATGCCCATGACTCCGACCTCACCTGGCTGAGCTGGGACGACGAGGATTGGCAGAAGGACCTCCGCGCCCATGTCTCGGCGCTCACCAGGCTCCGCCGTGAGAACCCCTCGCTCCGGCCGAGCCGCTATGCGCGTCTCGGCGAGCACACGCCCAATGCCTCGGTCATGGACTGGTACGACCAGAACGGCGAGACGATGGAGCAGGAGCAGTGGACCGATCCGGGCAACCGCACACTGCAGTACGTCGCCGCTTCCACGCCGGTGGACGAGCCGGCCAATCGCATTCTGCTCGTCGTGCACGGCATCGAATCCCCCGTCGAGATCACGCTGCCCGCGCTGGAGGATGCGAGCCGATTCGTGTCGCTGTGGTCGAGCTCCGACGAACATCCCGGAGGCGAATCGGAGACGTTCGCGCCTGGCGATGTGCTCGCGACGCCGGGAACATCGATGCGTCTCTTCCGCGTCGAGTGACGCTGCCCGGACACGGCATGGTGGCGGGTGTCGAGTCTCGTCGCGGCGGGGTACATTCAGGGTGTGGCTGCACGTTCTGGCAATCGTCCCGCGGCGCTTCGAAGCCCCGCACAGATCCCCCTGCGGCCCCGTGCCGCGGATGAACGAGAGGTCACGGTACGCACCGGGGTGAAGGATGCTCCGGCGCACCTCACGCAGACGCTCACCGGGCGCATCCCGCTCGCGGATGCGACCCCGGCCGCGCCGGGTGGGTTCCCTGCCAAGGCCTTCGTCGGCGAAGTGGTGCCTTTCCGGGTCGTCGCGTTCCGCGAGGGCCACGATCGGATCGGCGTGCATGTGCGTCTTACGGCGCCGAACGGCGAGGAGAGTCTGCACCGCCTGGCGGCACTTCACGACGGCACCGACTCCTGGCGCACCGAGATCGCGCTCGATGTGCAGGGACTGTGGCGGTACCGGTTCGAGGCTTTCGCGGACGATCACGCCACCTGGGCCCACGCCGCTGCGGTGAAGATCGCGGCAGAAGTCGACGTGGAGGTGATGGCCGCCCTCGGCCGGGAGCTGTTCACGCGCGCCGCGGGCGAGAAGGCCAGGCCCGCGGCAGAGCGCGCGCGTCTCAGAGCGGTCGCCGCGACGCTCACCGGGGCGGATGCCGCCACCGCACTGTCGGTCGCCACGGATCCAGGCCTCGCCGCGCTGTTCGCCGCCAGGCCGCTCGCCTCGCTCACCTCGGCCTCCGCCGAGCAGACGCTGGTCGTCGAGCGGACCACCGCGGGCGTGGGCGCATGGTACGAGTTCTTCCCTCGCTCGGAGGGAGCGAAGCGCAAGGCCGATGGCACGATCAGGAGCGGCACGTTCCGCACCGCGGCGAAGCGCCTTCCGGGCGTCGCCGCCATGGGCTTCGACGTGCTCTACCTGCCACCGATCCACCCGATCGGCAGAACGCACCGCAAGGGACCGAACAACGCCCTGGATGCCGCGCCCGCAGACCCTGGTTCGCCCTGGGCGATCGGGGCAGCAGAGGGCGGACACGATGCAGTGCATCCGGATCTCGGCACTCCGGCGGACTTCCGATTCTTCGTGCGCGAGGCGCGGAAGGTCGGTCTCGAGGTCGCTCTCGACCTGGCGCTGCAGGCCTCCCCCGATCATCCGTGGGTCACCTCCCACCCCGAGTGGTTCACGACCCTTCCCGACGGGACCATCGCCTACGCCGAGAACCCGCCGAAGAAGTATCAGGACATCTATCCGCTGAACTTCGATGGCGACCCCGACGGGCTCTCGACCGAGGTGCTGCGCATCGTCGAGCACTGGGTGTCGCAGGGCGTGTCGATCTTCCGCGTGGACAACCCGCACACCAAGCCGCTCCGGTTCTGGGAGTGGCTCATCGCTCGCGTGACCGCGGCGCATCCCGACGTCGTGTTCCTCGCAGAGGCGTTCACCCGGCCGGCCCCGCTACGGGGCCTGGCTGCGGCAGGCTTCCAGCAGAGCTACACGTACTTCACGTGGCGCAACACGAAGCGCGAACTCGAGGACTTCCTCACCGGGCTCGCCACTGGGACGGCGGACTTCCTCCGCCCGAACCTGTTCGTGAACACCCCCGATATCCTCACCGAGTATCTGCAGTTCGGCGGTCGGGCCGCGTACCGCATCCGGGCGGCCATCGCCGCGACCGCAGCCCCGACCTACGGTGTGTACGCCGGTTTCGAACTGTACGAGAACGTCGCGCGTCCGGGGTCCGAGGAGAACATCGACAACGAGAAGTACGAGTACAAGCTGCGCGACTTCGCCGCTGCTGAGGCATCCGGCGATTCGCTCGCTCCTTTCCTCCGGCGACTGAATGAGATCCGTGCAGCCCATCCGGCTCTGCGGCAGCTGCGCAACCTCAGGGTGCACTGGAGCGACGACGACAGCATCCTGGTGTACTCCAAGCATCTCGACGCCGCGTTCACCGGCACCGGGTCCTCCGACACGATCATCGTCGTCGTCAACGTCGATCCCCACTCGGTGCGTGAGACCACCGTGCACGTGGACACATCGGCGTGGGGCGTCGACGGCGGTACCGAGTACGAGGTCGAGGATCTCGTCACCGGCGCGGTATGGACCTGGTCCGATCACAACTTCGTCAGACTCGACGCCTTCGTCGAGCCGGTGCACATCCTCAAGGTGAAGGAGCGGTCATGAACTACATCGAGGACGTCGTCGCATCACACGACTGGGAAGCCGTCGCGGCAGGTGCGCATCACGCTCCGCACGACGTGCTCGGGGCGCACCCGATGAAGGACGCGACCGGCCGCACCCGCACCACGATCCGCGTGCGACGTCCGCTGGCGGAGAGAGTGGATGCCGTCTTCAGCGACGACACGCGCCTGACGCTCGTCCATGCCGAGCACGGCATATGGGAGGGGCAGCACGACGGATCACCCGTTCCGTATCGGATCGCCACGGTATACGAAGGCCAGGACGAGCAGGTGGCAGGCGACCCCTACCGCCATCTTCCGACCGTCGGCGACCTCGACCTGCACCTGATCGCCGAAGGCCGCCATGAGCGCCTCTGGGAGGTTCTGGGTGCGAACGTGCATCTGCTCGACGGTGAGATCGGAGTGTCGTTCGCCGTCTGGGCCCCCAATGCCCGGGCCGTCCGGGTGGTGGGCGAGCACAACGGCTGGAGTGGCGAGGGCCACAGCATGCGTTCGATGGGCGTGAGCGGGCTCTGGGAGCTGTTCATCCCGGACCTCAGCCCTGGAGCGCTCTACAAGTACGAGATCCTGACGCGTGACGGTCGCTGGATCCTCAAGGCGGATCCGATGGCGCGCCGCACGCAGGTCCCGCCGCTGACGGCATCGGTCGTCCCGTTCTCCGCGTATTCGTGGCAGGACGGCGCCTGGATGACCCGGCGCGCGGCGACGCATGCCGTCGCACAGCCGATGTCGATCTACGAAGTGCACCTCGGCTCCTGGCGCAACGGACTGGGATACCGTGAGATCGCCGACCCGCTCATCGACCATGTGCTGGAGACCGGGTTCACGCATGTCGAGTTCATGCCGCTCGCCGAGCATCCGTTCGGCGGCTCCTGGGGCTATCAGGTGAGCGGATACTATGCGCCGACAGCGCGCTTCGGGACGCCGGACGACCTGCGCTATCTCGTCGATCGCCTGCACCAGGCCGGCATCGGTGTCATCCTCGACTGGGTGCCTGGCCACTTCCCGAAGGATGACTTCGCACTCGCCCGTTTCGACGGCCTGCCCGTGTACGAGCATCCGGATCCGCGCCGCGGAGAGCATCAGGACTGGGGCACGCTGATCTTCGACTACGGTCGCCCTGAAGTGCGCGGCTTCCTCGTCGCGAACGCGCTGTACTGGTTCGATCAGTTCCACATCGACGGCCTCCGCGTCGACGCAGTCGCCTCGATACTCTACCTCGACTACTCGCGACAGGACGGCGAGTGGGAGCCGAACATCCACGGCGGTCGGGAGAATCTCGAAGCGATCCGCTTCCTTCAGGAGGTCAACGCGACCGCGTACCGGGCCCACCCTGGGATCGTGATGATCGCGGAGGAGTCGACCAGTTTCCCGGGGGTCACCGGTCCCACCGATCACGCGGGGCTCGGGTTCGGGTTCAAGTGGAACATGGGCTGGATGAACGACTCGCTGCAGTACATCGCGCGCGACCCGATGTATCGTGCGCACCACGAGGGCGAGATGACGTTCTCGTTCGTGTACGCCTTCGGCGAGAACTACCTGCTCCCGATCAGCCACGACGAAGTCGTGCACGGCAAGGGCAGTCTGCTGTCGAAGATGCCTGGCGATCACGCGCACAAGCTCTCGAACGTGCGTGCCTATCTCGCGTACATGTGGGGGCACCCTGGCAAGAACCTGCTGTTCATGGGTCAGGAGTTCGGACAGCTCGCGGAGTGGTCCGAGTCCAGGCAGCTGGATTGGTGGCTCCTCGATCAACCGTCGCATGCGCAGCTGCAGCACTTCGTGGCCGAGATGAACGGCGCCTACCGCGCCAGCGCTCCGCTGTGGGAACGAGACGGCGACAGCACGCGCTTCCGTCGCCTCGGCGCACCGTCGTGGGATCCGAACGTGATCGCCTTCGAACGCCGTGACGAACACGGCGGCCGCATCGTGGTGATCAGCAACTTCGCCGGTGTCGAACGCGCCGGACTCCCGCTGCACCTGCCGGTGCAGGGCGTGTGGGACGAGATCCTCAACACGGATGCCGTGGAGTTCGGCGGCTCCGGGATCGGCAACTACGGCCGCATCGCCGCGCATGTCGACGGCGAGCACGGCACTCCGACGACGAAGATCACCCTGCCTGCACTGTCGACGATCTGGCTGCGATACCGCGCGGAGCGACTAGAACAGCAGCGATGAGAGGCGGTTGCGCGCCGCGATCACCCGAGCATCGCCGGTGCCGATGAGCCCGAACAGTTCGACGAGGCGCTCCCGCACCGGGGCGCGCTCGTCGGACGGCAGGGCCGCGAAGAGATCGAGCAGTCTTCCGAACGCGTCGTCCACGTGGCCACCGGAGATATCGAGGTCGGCGACGGCGAACTGCGCCTGCACGTCGAGCGGTGCAGCAGCTGCGGCCGCCCGCGCCTGCTGAAGATCGAGGCCCTGCACGCGATCGAGCAGCCGCACCTGGCCGAGTCCTGCGCGAGCGTCCTCGTCGCGCGGGTTCTCCGCGAGCGCCTTCTCGTAGGCGGTGATGGCCGCCGGGAAGTCACCCGCCTCGATCGCCGCGAACGCCTCCGCGTGCAGAGGCGGCAGCGGAGCCTCTTGCGGCTCCTCCGCGTCATCGGCACCCGGTTCCCCTGAGTCGGCCGCAGCGCCCGCGACTGATCCGGTGACACCGTTCTGGGCGGCCACCTGCAGCAGCTGATCGAACACCTGACGCACCTGCTCCTCGGGAACCGCACCGGTGAACATCGGTACCGGCTGCCCGGCGATCAGGGCGACGACCATCGGAATGGACTGCGCGCGGAAGCTCTGCGCGAGCTGCGGATTCGCATCCACGTCGACTTTGGCGAGCACGACACGTCCGCCGAGCTCCGTGACGACCTTCTCGAGGATCGGGCTGAGCTGCTTGCAGGGCCCGCACCATTCGGCCCACAGGTCGACGACGATCGGCACGGTGCGCGAGAGCTCCATGATCTGGCCGAACGTGGCGTCCGTGACATCGACGATGAATCCGCCCGCGGCTGGAGTCTCGGCGCCCGCCGGTGCCGGCGAGGCGTCGGCGGGAGGCGCCGGTCGGTTGCGCAGGCTCGAGAGGTCGACGGCGCCACGAAGGGCGGCTGGTGAGATGTCGCTCATTGGATCACTTCCACGTTGAGGATGTCTTGACGCACGGCGAGGAGGCGGATCTGCTCCGATGACCCCTGGGCGGGCACCGAGAAGAACAGCTGGAGTCCATATGTGGTCACGACGCCCTTGGCAGCCTCCTCGACCCCAGTGAGCGTCTTCGCTTCGGGGTTCTCCCCGAACTTGATCACCGCGTCCGTCGACGTCGGCGCGATGGTCTCGCTGTCGACCATCGACACGGCCACGATCGCTCCGCTGTCCAGCGTCGCCAAGGCCACGGCGGGCTGGTCGGCCGGCACGATGTCGAACGCTGTGCTCGAGGTCTCGGCGGCGCCGTTGTCCACGAGCGACTGCGTGACGGCCGCGCGGCTCGCCGAGATGGAGTCCGCCAGCGTGATGCTCACCGGATCGAACAGCGAACGGAACTCGCTCTTCTCGCCGCTGTCCACCACATCCGCGAAGGCCGTCGCGAGCTCTTCGGGTGCGAGTGCGAGGAACGCGGATGCGTTCTCCGTGATGAGGCTGGTCCCCAGCCATGCGGGGGCGAGCTCCGGCACCTCGGCAGAAGCCTGCATCTCGGCGACGTTGGCGACCTGGTAGTTCGACCACGGATCGGCCTGCGTCATGGTGAGGATGACCGGTGGCACAGTGTCGTCGCTCTTGCTCTTGCTGAGCGCGAGAACGGTGCGCGGCCACTCGTCCGTCGCCTGAGGCAGGAGCACCTCGATGACATCGGTCGGGATGGTGGCGGGCAGTGCACGGTCGGTGAGCGTCGCACGCAGGGTGTAGTCGGTGCTCCTCGCTGCAAGCGCGGCACCGGCCAGACGAGTGCCGGCGAGGTCGATGTCGAGCGACGCGTCAGCTTCTTCAAGAGTGCCGGCGATGCTCTTGAGGATGCGGGAAGCCTGAGCCTCTGTGACTGCCGGTGGCTTCTGATCCTCCGGTGTGATGACGGTCTGCGTCGGCGACGGCGTCGGCGAAGGATCTGCGAACTGCGGCCACGAGTCGCTGGAGCAGCCGGCGAACAGCAACGCGGCCACTCCGAATGCGGGCAGCACCAGCAGCCTGCGGCGCACGCTGTGCGCACGGCGCTCGCTCTTCGGCGCGCTCTTCTCCTCCGGTGCGCCGTCGGATGCGGGTTCGGCGTCGCCAGTGGCCTCGAGCGACTCGCGAACGGGTGCCGACTCGACGGCGAGGTCGATGGGTTCAGTGGCCGGCATCGGACCTGGCCCCTTGCGGCGCGGACCGCGTCCCCTGCGCTGATGGCGGATCGCCAGCACATACATGACGAGGCCGAACAGCAGCACAGCGCCGCCTGCGGCGATGAGCGGTCCGACCCAGGGCGTGGACCGATCGAGCGGCCAGGAGACGACGACATCCGAGGGTGCGTCCTGGGTTCCGTCCTTCGCGATGAGAACGCTCATGCCCTCCGGCAGCTGCATGTCGGTGATCAGCTGATCGGCCTCGCTGAAGGAATCGAGCCAGAGATCCGACCCCACTGGGTTGCGGCCCTCCGGCTCGGCGGTGTCACCCTCGGCGGCACCGCTCTCGTCCTCCGGTGCGACCTCCGGCTCGACGAGAGTGGAGACGCTCTCGCCGTCGGAGTCGAGTGCGACCGCGTTGTACTCGGCATCCAAGAGCCATGCCTTCAGATCGGCGGTGCGACCATAGGCGACGAAGATGTCGCCCTCGCCGCGGACCAGCAGCGTCTGCTGGCCCGGATTCTCACGGAGCACCGCTCCGTCCACGAGCGTGAAGGGCGCGGGCTCCTCGACACTCAACTCCGTCTGCTGGGCCGATGGACCCATGAAGATGGTTCGCTGAGCGATGCCTGCTCCGATGAGAAGCGTGGCCAGGACGAAGGCCACGACGGCCCATACGAAACGCACGAAAAGTCTCCTTACGTGATCCGGGCGCCTCGCCCAGATCTCCGCTCGACGTTTCAGACTATCGAAACAGGCTGAGTGTTGACTACGAGGGGGCGGCAACGTTCCCCGAGCGGCACGTCGTCGATGGCGTCCGCCGCTTGCCGACTACCCTGAGATCAGTCTTGTCGAGGAGGGCCCATGAAGGTTCACAATCCGTTCCGCACGGCCCTTGTGGCGACGCTCGGAGTGGGACTGGGCATCCTGCTCATCGGCAGCGTGCAATCGCTCTCCACCGTGCTGCTCTACGTCGGCACCGCGCTGTTCATCAGCCTCGGGCTCGATCCGGTCATCTCGTTCCTGGAGCGCCGTCGGTTGCCGCGTTGGCTCGCGGTCATCCTCACGATCCTCGGTGTCCTCGGCATCTTCGCCGGAATCGTGCTCATCGTCCTGCCGATCATCATCGACCAGGTGAGCCAGCTCGTGGAACAGATCACCGCGCTCGTCCAGTCGAGCAACGACATCTGGGGCGATCTGCGGGAGTGGCTGGGAGCAGTGTTCCCGGCACTGGACATCGATCGCATCCTGACCGAGTCGCAGGACTGGTTGCTCGCGAACATGGGTGACATCACCGGCGGCGTGATCGCTGTGAGCCTCAACCTCGTGACCGGACTGTTCGGCGCCTTCATCGTGCTGATCCTGACCATCTATCTGACCGCGTCGACGCCGTCTCTGAAGCGTTCGGTCTATCAGCTGGTTCCGGCATCCCGACGCCCTCGCTTCGTCGACCTGGCCGAGCAGATCACCGACTCGGTCGGCTACTACGTCATGGGCCAGGTCACGCTCGGCGTGATCAACGGTGTGCTCAGCGCGATCTTCCTCAGCATCATCGGCCACCCGTTCGCCGCCGTGCTCGCGGTGGTCGCGTTCTTCTTCTCGCTCATCCCGCTCGTGGGAACCCTCACCGGCTCCACGCTCATCGTGCTCGCGTGCCTGATTCCGGGTGTCGGCTCCCCGGCAACGGCGATTGCGGCCGGCGTCTATTACCTGATCTACATGCAGATCGAGGCGTACGTGATCTCACCGCGCATCATGAGTCGCGCAGTCTCGGTTCCCGGGGCAGTCGTCGTCGTTGCTGCGCTCGCCGGCGGGTCGCTGCTGGGATTGCTCGGCGCACTCATCGCGATTCCGGTCGCGGCGAGCATCCTGATCATCTACCGTCAGGTGCTCATCCCCCGCATGAACGAGAGATGACCGGCCATTCGTTCGGGAGCGGCAGCGCATCCGGATTCACCACGGCGACGATCTCGGTGAGCACGCGGCGCGTCTGGGCCTCTCCGACCCACAGGTGCTTGCCGCCTTCGACATCGATCAGCGTGATGTCGGGAATCGACGCGAAGCGCTCCCGAGCCTCTTCGGGGCGCAGGTAGTCGTCGAGCTCGGGGATGACCGCGATCACCCGGCGCTCATCGCCCGCCCACGCCGAGAGATCATCCGCAGTCGCCCTGTGCAACGGGGGCGAGAGCAGGATGATGCCCTCCACGTCGTGCTCACGCCCGTACTTCAGTGCGAGCTCAGTGCCGAACGACCAGCCCAGCAGCCACGGACGCGGCAGAGCCCTCTCATGGACGAAGTCCATCGCCGCGGCCACATCGAACTGCTCGGCTTCGCCGCCGTCGAACTTCCCCTGACTCGTGCCACGCGGCGACGTCGTACCACGCGTGTTGAATCGCAGCACGGCCAGATCTGCCAGGGCGGGGAGGCGCGCGGCGGCCTTTCGCAGAATGTGCGAATCCATGAACCCACCGGCGGTCGGGAGCGGGTGCAGCGTCACAAGCGTCGCAACGGGTGCATCGGTCTCGGGGAGTGCCAATTCGCCCACCAGCGTCAACTCATCCGCCGTGGACAGTTCGATCGCCTCCCGCCGTGCCGGCAGCTCCAGCGGTCCGCGGATCTCCAGGCTCACGCCATCCTCCAGCAGTGTGTGTGCCAATGCCGCCGCGCGGCGAGGTCGGCCGCATCGCCGAGCACACCGTCGGCACGCCAGACGACCTGGTGCGCAGTGCCGGCGACGATCGTACCGCCGCATCCGGGGCAGATGTATTCCTTCTGGGCCTGCTGCCCCGACACCGGCTGCACAGTCCATTCCCGGCCCTGGCGCGTCTCTGCGCGCTTCCAGCCCGAGAGCAGCCGGTCGAAGGAGTCGTCAGTGTCAGGGCGCTCCTGGCGCCGCCTGTGCGAGCGTGGCATGTCGGAGCATTACCACCAGTTGTTGTTGATCCAGAAGTCGTAAGCCCCGGCCCAACTGCCGTAGCGTCCTGTCGCGTAGCCGTTCGCCCAGCGCAGGTTGTCGACCGGGTCGTAGCCGTTGCCCGGCACCTTGCTGCACGGCAGCGCCTGTACGAGACCGCACGCGCCGGACGAGGAGTTCGTGGCGTTCGGATTCCAACCGCTCTCCTTGGAGACGACGTAGTCCACATAGCCCCAGTCGCTCGACGCGATGCCGGCCGCCGCCATCCACTCCGCCGGTGCACCGCCGCCCGTGTAGTACAGCGGGCCGGCGCTTCCTGAGGAATCCGAGGAATCCGAATCGGTCGACGCGACCTCTGGTTCCGGCGTCGGAGTGGGCGTGGGAGTCGGTGTCACATAGACGTCGTAGGCGCCGCGGGAGACCGGCGCGATGGTAGCGCCCTCGGCCGTGACCGTCAGATCTTGCGTGTCCTGGACTGCGAGCGAGAAAGGCGTCTGCACGTCTGCCACCGGAGGATCCGCGAGCGCCATGCCTGTGGGCGCCACGATCGCGGCTGCGAAGGCGACGACGCCGAACGCCGCGAAGCCGCCGACGACACCACGCCTGCGCGACCAACGACGAGGAGTGCGCGCGGGTGATTTCTTGGGTGCGGTTCTCACCGGCGCATCGCTGGCGATGGCGGGATCGATCTCGGTGCCGGAAGTCACAATAGCTTCAGTGTAACCAGCCGCGCCTGAGACCTCCATCCGAATGCCGGGACGGTCGTTCAGCGAACCGCGAGGATCACGTCGATCGTGGCATCCAGCAGCGCATCGACCTGCTCTTCGCGGTAGCCGCCGCGCTGCATCCGGAATGCAGCCGATCGCAGCTGTTCGACCGACAGTTCATCACCATCGCGCAGGTACCGTACGATCCGTGCGGCGACGTGATCGACCTCGTCGACGCGGTATCCGAATGACAGGAAGCCCGTGCGTGCGAACTTGTGCCGGCGGCTGCGCGCCAGATGGTCGAGTATGAGCTGCGCATCCGAGCGCGCGTGCTCGACCCATGCCTGCGCACCCTCGACGCGCACGGCGCGCTCACGCTGCCGTGCGGCCAGCGCATCCTCCACACGCCCGAGAGCGGCATCGACCTCAGCGATGTCGTATCCGCCCTTGACGAGCGGGAAGGATGCCACGCGCACGTCGGCGGCGGAGAGATCGTCGGTGTCGTCCTCGAAGCTGTCACGGGCCGCAGCCAAGAACGTGTCCACCGCGACGCGGTGGTATCCGCGCTCGCGACCACTCGCCAGTCCGAAGGCGGGCGCCGCCTTGTCGTCGTCGATCTCAGTCACACCGTTCACCGTATCCGAAGTCATGGAAGCGTCATCCAAGGCGAGAGCAGGAAGTACAGGCTCAGCGCCGGAATGGTCGAGGGAAGGATGCTGTCCAGTCGATCCAGGAGCCCTCCGTGGCCGGGGAGCCATGAGCTCATGTCCTTGATGCCCATGTCACGTTTGATCATCGACTCGGCGAGATCGCCCAGGGTGGCGGTGAGCAGAATGGCGACGCCGAAGATCACGCCCGCCCACCACGGCAGGTTGAGCAGGAAGATCGCGAGGAGCACGCCTGCGGCGACGGCAGCGACCACAGCGCCGGCGAAGCCTTCCCAGGTCTTCTTCGGGCTGATGCGCGGCGCCATCGGATGCGTGCCGAAGGCGAGTCCGGCAGCATAGGCGCCGGTGTCGGATGCGACGGCGATCGCGACGAACGCGAGCACCCACCACTGCCCGCCCTCCTGGGCGAGCAGGAGCAGAGCGATGCCGGTGAGGAAGGGCACGTACACCTGGACGAAGCCACTGACGAGGGCATCGGTGAGCACGTCACCGTATGTACGGCCGTCCTTCGACATCATCTGCGCAAGAAGACGCCACACGACGACGAACACGACGGCGACCAGCAAAGCGACCCAGATGAGCCACGGCGGTGCGAAGTAGCCGGCGAGCACCAGCGCGACGCCGGCGATGATCTGCGGGACGAGGTCGATCCGGCGGCCCGCAGCGCTCAGCGCCCGTGCCAGCTCGAAGATCCCGAGCACCGCGATCGCCAGGGCGATCGGGACGAACAGCTCTTTGATGAAGATCAGCGAGGCCAGCAGGATCGCACCGAATCCGAGCCCGACCAGGATCGCGAGGATCAGGTCGCGGCCGGTGCGCGCCTTTATCCGCTCATTCGCCTGATCGAGATGCTCCCTGGCCTGAGTCACATGAGTCTCGAACTCGCCCCTGGCCTGGCGCAGTTGCTCCCGCATCGCGGCGGTCGGATCGACAGGATGCGCAGACCCGGCCGGCAGCGGCGGACGCGGCGGAATCGACCCCTCGTCCACGACGGGGAGGTCGACTTCCGGGGTGGCTCCATCACGTGCTTCGCGCCGCGTCAGCGGGCGTTGCTCGTCGGCGGAGCCGGCTGCGGCGCTCATCCTGGGTTATACCTCGAGCAGCTCGGTCTCTTTGCGCTTGAGGGCGTCGTCGACGAGGTCGACGTGCTGGCGCGTGATCGCGTCGAGTTCCTTCTCGCCACGTGAGATCTCGTCTTCGCCGACGTCGCTCTTGAGCGCGTCGAGCTCATCTTTGGACTTGCGACGGATGCCGCGGAGGTGCACCTTCGCGTCCTCGCCCTTCGTACGCACGAGCTTGACGTACTCCTTGCGGCGCTCGGCGGTGAGCTCGGGCATCGTCACGCGCACGATGTTGCCGTCGTTCGTGGGATTCGCGCCCAGGTTCGGCATGTCGCGGATCGCCTGTTCGATGGCCTTCAGCGCGGTCTTGTCATACGGCGTGATCACGAGTGAACGTGCCTCAGGGTTCGCCATCGACGCGAGCTGCGCGAGGGGTGTGGGTGAACCGTAATAGTCCACCATCACCTTCTGGAACATCTGCGGGTTCGCCCGTCCGGTACGGACCGTGGCGAAGTCCTCTTTGGCGGCTTCGACCGCACGCGTCATTCGGGAGGTGGTTTCAGCGAGGACATCCGCGATCACGGTGACTCCTATCGTCGGGGTGTTCCAGCAACGTGGTGTTCCGGTAATTCTATCCGGGCATGCGCTCGGACCCGGCGTGGCGCGCCTCAGGCGGAGACGCGCGTGCCGATCGCCTCGCCGAGAAGCGCGCGGGTGACGTTTCCCGCGGGCTCCATGCCGAAGACCCGCATGTCCATGTTGTTGTCCATGCAGAGGCTGAACGCCGTCGAGTCGACGACCTTGAGGCCGCGCTGCAGCGCGTCGCGGTAGGTGACCTGCTCGATGCGGGTCGCGGTGGCATCCTTGTTGGGGTCGGCGGTGTAGACGGCGTCCACGCCGTTCTTGGCCACGAGCACCTCGTCGGCCCCGATCTCCAGGGCGCGCTGCGCTGCGACCGTGTCGGTCGAGAAGTACGGGAGTCCTGCGCCGGCGCCGAAGATCACGACACGACCCTTCTCCATGTGCCGCTCCGCGCGGCGCGGAATGTACGGCTCGGCCACCTGCGTCATCGAGATGGCGGACTGCACGCGAGTGGCGGCTCCGGCCTGCTCGAGGAAGTCCTGCAGAGCGAGCGCGTTCATGACCGTTCCGAGCATGCCCATGTAGTCGGCGCGTCCCCGGTCCATCCCGCGCTGGCTGAGCTCCGCACCGCGGAAGAAATTCCCACCGCCGACGACGATCGCGATCTCCACCTGGTCGACGGCCGCCGCGATCTCTCGTGCGATCTGGCCGACGACATCGGGATTGACGCCGAGCTGTCCAGCGCCGAAGGCCTCACCGGAGAGTTTGAGAAGGACGCGACGGCGTCCGGTGCGTTCGGTCATGGGTGGGTGATCCTCTCGTCCCGATTCAAGATAGTGCCTTGTGGGCATGAAGAAGGGGTTCGGATCACAATGATCCGAACCCCTTCCAGGTTGCTACGCGCCGACCTTGAAGCGTGCGAAGTCTGTCACGGTGATACCGGCATCCTTCGCCACCTGGGCGACAGAGAGCTTGTTGTCCTTGGCGTAGTCCTGCTCGAGCAGTGCGACCTGCTTGATGAAAGCGGAGACGCGGCCTTCGACGATCTTCGGCAGAGCAGCCTCGGGCTTGCCCTCGTTGCGCGAGATCTCGGTGACGATCTCACGCTCCTTCTCGACGGCGTCGGCCGGGACGGAGCCCCGGTCGAGGTAGGACGGGTTGGCGAACGAGATGTGCTGCGCGATGCTGCGCGCGGTCGCTGCATCGTCACCCGAGTAGGCGACGACGACACCGATCTGCGGCGGCAGGTCCTTGCTCGTGCGGTGCAGGTACACCTCGACGGAATCGCCGGAGACCGTGCGGACCTGGCGCAGCTCGACCTTCTCGCCGATGATGGCTGCCTCGTCCGAGATCAGCTCACCGACGCTCTGGTCGCCCGCGGATGCCGCGAGGGCTTCCTCGACCGTGTTCGCCTTGGCTGCGGCAGCAGCATCGGCGACCTTGTCCGCCAGCGCGATGAAGCGCTCGTTCTTCGCGACGAAGTCGGTCTCGCAGGCGAGCTCGATCAACGTGACGTTGCCGTCCTGCTCACGTGCGACGACGAGGCCCTCGCTCGTGGAACGGTCAGCGCGCTTCGCGTTGCCCTTCGCACCCTTGAGGCGGAGGATCTCGACGGCCTTCTCGCGGTCGCCTTCGGCTTCCTCGAGCGCCTTCTTCGTGTCGACCATTCCGGTGCCGAGCTGCTCGCGCAGCGCCTTGATGTCAGCGATGGTGAAGTTGGCCATGTGTGGTGGCTCCTTGCTTCGTGATGTGTGTGTACGCGGAATTACTTGGCGGCGTCGGCCTCGGCTGCCTCGGCCGGAGCCTCGGTCGCCTCGACGGCAGGAGCCTCTTCGGCAGCAGCTTCGGTCGCCTCTGCAGCAGGAACCTCAGCGGCAGCCTCTTCAGCCGGAGCCTCAGTCGCTTCAGCAGCAGGAGCCTCAGTCGCCTCAGCGGCAGGAGCCTCAGCAGCGTCGGCCGGAGTCTCGAGGAGTTCCTTCTCCCACTCGGCCAGCGGCTCAGCGTCACCCGACTCGGGGTTGTGCTTCTGCTGCAGGCCCTCGGCCGCGGCGTCGGCGATGATGCGGGTCAGCAGCGAGACGGAGCGGATCGCGTCGTCGTTGCCGGGGATCGGGTACTGGAAGTCGTCCGGGTCGGCGTTCGTGTCGAGGATGCCGATCACGGGGATGCCGAGCTTCTTGGCCTCGTCGATGGCGAGGTGCTCACGCTTCGCGTCGATGACCCACAGAGCCGAAGGCGTCTTGGTGAGGTTGCGGATACCGCCGAGCGACTTGTGCAGCTTGTCGAGCTCGCGCTTCTTGAGCAGCAGTTCCTTCTTGGTGAAGCCACTGTTGGCCGGAACCTCGTAGTCGAGCTCCTCGAGCTCCTTCATGCGTGCGAGACGCTTGGAGATCGTCTGGAAGTTGGTGAGGAGTCCGCCGAGCCAGCGCTGGTTCACGAAGGGCTGGCCGACGCGCGTGGCCTGCTCTGCCAGGATCTCCTGAGCCTGCTTCTTGGTGCCGACGAAGAGGATGGTGCCGCCGTGCGCGACCGTCTCCTTGACGAAGTCGTAGGCGCTGTCGATGTAGCCCAGCGACTGCTGCAGGTCGATGATGTGGATGCCGCTGCGCTCGGTGAGGATGAAGCGCTTGACCTTCGGGTTCCACCGACGGGTCTGGTGTCCGAAGTGCACGCCGCTGTCGAGCAGCTGGCGGATGGTGACCACAGCCATGGTCGTCTCCTGGTTCTGGCGCGTTCAGCGCCGTTGAGGTTGTGTCGCCGATCGGGTGATCGGCATGCCTGGCGCCCGGCACACGCCCACCCGCTCTTGCGAGCAGGACCTGAGGGAGTGGATGCCACGACCTTGTCCTTGCAGACGTCGATCGCTCTGGGCACGCGTAGTCACCCCGAAGTTCGAGGTGCGACCTCCAGTGTACAGGATCAGTCGCCATCGATTGCTCCTGCACAGGCCGCAGTCCTCCGGCGTTATCCCCCGGACGCGGGTTTCCCACTGCGCATCACTCACGCATGCTCCAAGATGGTCCGATGCGAGCCCAGAGCAGTTGCGACCGGCGGAACTTCACTGTCCCACGAGCGATCGCGTTCCTGCTGTTGCTGGTGATGCTGCCCGGTGCCGCTGTCGGGCCACCGACGCCGGACCCGCCGTGGACCTGGCCCGTCGACGGCGCGCGCACCGTGACGACGCCGTTCCGCGCACCCGCGCACGAGTACGGTCCCGGCCATCGTGGGATCGACATGTCGGCCCCGGTCGGCACCGTCGTGCGTGCGCCGGCGGACGGAGTCGTGGCGTTCCGCGGAGTGGTCGTGGATCGGCCGCTGCTCACACTCGATACCGGCGACGGGCTCGTGACGACGTTCGAGCCACTCGAATCGACGCTCTCGCCTGGTGCGGTGGTCGTCGCGGGCCAGGAGATCGGCACGGTCGCGCGGGGCGGTCACACCCCAGCGGGCGAGCTGCACCTCGGCGTGCGGTACCGCGACGTGTACATCAACCCCATGCTGTTGTTCGGGGAGGTGCCGCGGGCGATCCTCCTGCCGTGCTGCGGGCCGACCGGCGTCTCGGGCACCGGGACCGGTGCGCCTGACTCGCTCAGGCTCGCGGGTGCGCGAGTCGGTAGGTCGCTGTGAGTCGCTCCGAAGAGACGTGCGTGTAGATCTGGGTGGTTCCCAGGCTCGCGTGTCCGAGGATCTCCTGCACTGCTCTCAGATCCGCACCCCCGTCGAGCAGGTGCGTCGCGGCGGAATGCCGGAGTGCGTGCGGCCCGACGGCCTCGGCGCCGATGATCGGACCCAGCGCGTGGGCGACCAGCGTGTATACCGCGCGCGGGCCGAGGCGTCCGCCGCGCGCGCCGAGGAACACGGCGGGCGCGGTTCGTTCGGCGCGGGCGACCAGCACGGAGCGACCCCGTGTCAGATACGCGCCGAGCGCGTCGCGGGCGGGGATGCCGTATGGCACGACCCGTTCCTTGGATCCTTTGCCGACTACCCGGACAGTGGCGCGATCGAGGTCCAGATCGTCGATGTCGATCCCGCAGAGTTCCGAGACCCGCATGCCGGAGCCGTACAGCAGCTCGAGGATCGCATGATCGCGGAGATGGATGGGGTCGCCATCCGCTGCCGTCTCCCGACGCGCGTCGAGGAGATCGCGCATGCCGTCTTTCGATGCGACGGCGGGAAGCGTGCGGCCGCGCTTCGGCGCGACCAGTCGCAGGCTCGGATCCAGACCGATCAGCTCCTCGTCCTTCGCCCACGCGAAGAAGGAACGAGCGGCCGCCGCTCGTCTGGCCAACGTGGCGCGCGCGTCGCCGCGTCGGGTCGCGCGCCAGAGCCAGTCCCGCAGCGTCTCGAGATCGACATCGGCGAGCGAACTCTCTCCGACGGCATCCGAGAGATCATGCAGATCCGACCGGTACGCGCGCACCGTCGCGGGCGACAGCCTGCGCACCTGCGTCAGATGTGCGGTGAACGCATCCGCAGCGGCGTTCAGATCCATGAGACCAGCATGCCCTCCAGGGTCGCAGGTGCGCCGCGCCTCGCCGTGGCGCAGTCGGAGCCCGGCACGGAGGACCAGGGGAGATCATGCGACGCCGAGGCGCCATCCCGCCTCATCGCTCCGCACGCGCTCATCCAACGACAGCAGCCCCAGCAGCGCACGGACACGTTCTTCCGACAACCCCGAGATCCGGGCGAGCTCGATGGATGAGCGTGCGGTGCGGGTGCTCATGGCATCGAGGAGACGGGTCTGGTCGGGGTCGATACGCACCCCTTCTCCCCCACCACGACCACCGTTGCCGTTCGCGTCGAGGCCGAGCAGCTCGCGCACCTCCGCGGTGCTCGTGACGCAACGCGCGTCATATTCGCGCAACAGCCGATGACAGCCGGCAGATGCGGCGGATGTCACCGGTCCCGGCACTGATCCCAACGGCCGTCCGAGCGCGGCTGCGTGCCCTGCGGTGTTCAACGATCCGCTGCGCCAGCCCGCCTCCACCACCACCGTCGCCATCCCGAGAGCAGCGATGAGCCTGTTGCGCGCGAGGAAGCGCCACTTGGTCGGAGCCGCGCCGCACGGGAGCTCGCTCACCATCGCACCGGATGCCTGGATGCGTTCGAACAGCTGCTGATGTCCGGCCGGATACGCGCGGTCGACGCCGCCCGCGAGGAATGCGACGGTCCCGCCCCCGACTCCGAGCGCTGCCCGATGGGCAGCGCCATCGATCCCGTACGCACCACCGGAGACGACGAGCGTGCCTGATGCCGCCAGATCACCGGCGAATTCGGCCGCGACGGATTCGCCGTAGCCGGTCGCCGCCCGCGCTCCGACGATCGACACGCGCTCGGGCGTGATCAGTCGGCTCGCATCGCCTCGGACCCACAGCAGCACCGGCGCATGGTCCCCGAGGTCGTCGAGCGACTCGGGCCATTCCTCGTCACCGGGCAGCAGCAGTCGCGCTCGCACCTCTTGTGCGCCGTGGAGCGATTCCGAAACGGCGCGAGGTCGCGCGCGTGGTCGCCACCGCCGCTGAGCTTCACCGATGACACGGTCCGACAGGGCGAAACGGGAGTCGTCCAGCGCGACACGCATCGCCTCTTCGGCGCCGAGCTGCGCGATCAGAGCCCCTGCCACACCGTCACCCGGCTCGGCGATCACTCCCCATGCGACCCGTGCCAGGGTATCGGCCGCCTCACTCTCCGGTCGAGCGCTGCGTGCCACGGCGCAGACCTCGGCGTCTCCGAGCAGAGCATCCATCATGAGATCAGTCCCTTCTTCAGAAAGAGCGCTCGCCCGAGTTCGTCGTGTCCCGGGCGGTCCACTCCGGCGAGATCCGCCATGGTCCACGCGAGGCGAAGCACACGGTCGTAACCGCGGAGCGTGAGCAGCCCGCGTTCAAGCGCCCGGTCGAGCGGTGCGCGCACGTCTGACGGCAATCGCAGAGCCTCTTGCCGCAGATGCGAGCCGGCGACTTCGGCGTTCACGGTCCACGGCGTCTGCGCCCATCGCAAGCCGGCTCGCCGTCTCGCCTCCTGCACCCGACCTCGTGCTTCAGCCGTGGTCGTCCCCGATCGCTCGGACGCTGTCGCCCGAGAGGCCGCGACGCGTGCGACCTGAAGATCGATGTCGATGCGATCCCTGAGCGGTCCGGAGAGCCGTGCCGAGTATCGCCGAATCGCGATCGGCGGGCAGATGCACTCCGCTCCGCGCACGCCGTAGTTTCCGCACGGGCACGGGTTGGTCGCCAGAGCGAGCTGGAACCGTGCGGGGAAACGCGCACGGAAACCGGCGCGGTCGATTTCGATGCTCCCCGTCTCCAACGGCTGGCGCAGCGCATCGAGTGCGACGCGCGAGAATTCCGCCGCCTCGTCGAGGAACAGGATCCCGCGATGCGCCCGCACGATCGCCCCCGGCCTGACGGCCCGCGATCCCCCTCCGACGAGCGCCGCCACAGAGGCACTGTGATGCGGAGCCTCAAGCGGCGGCAGGGCGTCGAGAACGTCGACGGCTGCACCGGAAAGCGATCGGATGGACGCGACCTCCAGCGCAGCATCCTCGTCCAGCGGCGGGAGTATGCCCGGCAACCGGCGCGCCAGCATCGTCTTCCCCGCCCCTGGCGGACCGCTCATCAGCAGGTGGTGTCCACCGGCAGCAGCGACGATCAGCGCCTCGACTGCCTCGTCCTGTCCGACGACATCGACCAGATCGAGGCTCTCCGGCTCGTGAGGCGGCGCGACCGCGGCAGTCACGGGTTCGACCTCGACGGGTGCGAGGTCGGCACCATGCCACATCGCCACCTCCGCAAGCGTGGTCGCGGCGCGCACCCGTATCCCAGGCACGAGTCGCGCCTCCGCCGCGTTCGCGTGGGGCACGATCACCTGTTCGAACCCCGCGCGTGCAGCGGCGAAGACGGCGGGGAGCACGCCCGGCACCGGACGCACCCTGCCGTCGAGGCCGAGTTCGCCGATATGCACGGTGCGCGCGATCGACCCGGCGTTGAGCACTCCCCCGGTCGCGACCGCGGAGATCGCGATACCGAGGTCGAATCCGCTGCCGTGCTTGGGCAGACTCGCCGGCGAGAGATTCACCGTGAGCCTGCGACGAGTCAGCTCCAGGTGCGCGTTCGTCACCGCGTTGTGCACGCGCTGCGCGGCCTCGCCCAGCGCTTTGTCCGGCAGGCCGACGATCTTGAAACCCGGTGTCTGGTTCGACACGTCCGCCTCGATCTCGACGAGGTGCCCGTCGACACCGGTGAGAGCGACTGCCCAGGTTCGCGCCGTCTTCATCGCAGATCCACCAAGTGCTCGAGCGTGCCGGTGGCGGGGTCGGCGCCGACGATCCCGATGATCTCGAGGCGCAGCATCCGATGTCTCGCGAGATCACGATGCTCACCGGCCCACGCGTATCCCAACCGCCAGAGCCGTTGCCTCTTGCGCTCGTCTATCGCGTCGAACGGATGGCCGAATCCGGTGCTGCGCCTGGTCTTGACCTCGACGATGCCGAGGATGCCGTCGAGCTCGGCGACGATGTCGATCTCGCCCTGCGCGCAGCGCCAGTTGCGGTCGAGTATGCGATACCCGTGCGTCGCCAGGTGCTGTGCGGCGCGGTCTTCACCCGCACGTCCGAGGTCGTCTTTGGCTGCCATGGAGACAGCATGCGCGTGATGATAGAACCGTGATCAGCGTGATTCACGCGACCTGGGGATCCGGTAAGGGAATGATTTTCGGTGCCGACAGAGTCACTTGCCGTCGAGCGAGAGCTCCTCGGGAAGCTCGAACTCACGCCGCTGCAGCTCTTCGACGTTGACATCCTTGAACGTCAGCACCCGCACGGCCTTGACGAAGCGATCGGCGCGGTAGATGTCCCAGACCCAGACATCGGTCATCGAGATCTCGAAGTAGAAGTCGTGCTCGGTGTCGCGGCGGACCACGTTCACCTCATTCGCGAGATAGAACCGGCGCTCGGTCTCGACGACGTACTGGAACTGCCCCACGACGTCGCGATACTCGCGGAACAGTGCGAGTTCGAGTTCGCGGTCGTAATCGTCGAATGCCTCTTCGTCCATGATGAGTCCATCCTACGAGTTCAGAAGAGAGTAGGGGCATCGGCGATCGCCCACGACGCACGGTGGAACGGCGAGAGCCCCGATTCGCGGATCGCCGCGCGGTGCTCGAGGCTCGCGTAGCCCTTGTTGCGGTCCCATTGATACGCCGGGTGATCGACGTGAAGTGCGCTCATGTGGTCATCTCGTGCGACCTTGGCGATGACCGATGCCGCCGATACCGAGGCGCAGTCGCGGTCGCCCTTGATCACCGAGCGCACCTGCAGCGGCGCGGAGTGCACACGCGAGACGTAGTCGTGGTTGCCGTCGAGGATCACCAGAGCGCCGTCGAGCGAGGCGCCCAGTGCGACGACGGCATCGATCGCACGGGATGCCGCGAGTCCCAGCGCACGCATGATGCGTCCGTCATCGACCTCGGCGGCGCTCGCCCAGCCGACACCGGATGCCTGTACCCAGGCCGCGGCGCGGGCGGCCACTTCGGGTCGGCGCTTCTCGGTGACGAATTTCGAGTCGCGCAGCCCCTCCGGGACGCGACGACGGCAGCCGGCAGCGTCCATGACCGACGCGCCGACCGCGACGGGACCTGCAAGCGCGCCTCGACCGACTTCGTCGAGCGAGATGATGAGGTCGAACTCGGCGAGCAGTTTGCGCTCGAGCCTGAGCGTTGGCGCGACGACAGTCATCACTGTGGATCAGGTACGCCGTTGAACACTTCGCGATGGCCGTCGACCGTGCCGATCCGGTCGAGGGGCCAGGTGGTCAGGAACGTCTTGCCCACCACGTTGTCCAGAGGGACGAATCCCCCGCTGGGCAGATCCTGGTGCGCGCGTGCATCCTGAGAACGGTCCCGGTTGTCACCCATCAGCCAGAGCGAGCCCTCCGGCACAGTCACATCGAACGGCTCGTTGGATGCCGCCGTGTCGCCCTCGGGCAGATTCAGGTACGACAGTTCGTCGATCGGGGCGCCGTTGATCTCGATCTGTCCGAGTGAATTGCAGCAGACGACGTTGTCCCCGGGCAGGCCGATCAGGCGTTTGACCAGATGATCCTCGCTGTCCGAGGCGGAGAGTCCGATGAGGGTGAGTGCCGAATCGATCGCTTCCATCAGCGGCGGACCGGCCGGCTCCTGCACGCGCGCTGGCAGCCATCCCCCCGGATCCTCGAACACGACCACATCGCCTCGCGAGTACCCCGTCCAGTTCGGCGTCAGCTCATCGACCAGGATCCGGTCGTCGACGAGGAGTGTGCGCTCCATCGAGGCAGAGGGGATGTAGAACGAGCGCACGACGAATGTCTTCACGAGGAAGGACACGAGCGCGGCGATCACGATGATCACCAGGACGTCTCGAAGGAAGATCAGGAATCCGCGTCGCCTCTTGCGGCGCACGTCGGGGGCGGATTCAGTCGTCATCGCATTCCTTCAGGAGGGTCTTCGCACCGCGCTCTGACGGCACCATCTAGGTTCGCACACTCCGGGGTGAACGAAAGCACCCCGGGACGCTGTGTCCCGGGGTGCTCTGCGAAGAAGCTGCGATCAGCCGCGCTTCTCCTTGATCTTGGCCTTCTTGCCGCGGAGTTCGCGGAGGTAGTAGAGCTTCGCGCGACGCACGTCACCGCGGGTGACGACCTCGATGTGGTCGATCACCGGGCTGTGCACCGGGAAGGTGCGCTCGACGCCCACCTGGAAGCTGATCTTGCGGACCGTGAAGGTCTCGCGCACGCCATCGCCCTGACGGCCGATGACGATGCCCTGGAAGACCTGGACACGGGAGCGGGTGCCCTCGGTGATGTTCACGTGCACCTTGACGGTGTCACCGGGGTTGAAGTCAGGAATGTCGGAACGGAGCGAAGCCGCGTCGACGGCATCCAGGATCTGCATGATCGTCTCTCTCTGCACTCGCCTCAGGTCGGATGCATGGGATGGAAGGATTACGAGAATGTGTGCTTGACGGCGCGTGATGCGACCGCGGGCTCCCCTGAGGCAGAGCCGGTAACGGCACAAAGATCCATTCTGCCATGGATCCGGCACGGCACCAAAACACGCATCAGCGCTCGGAGGCGGGCTTCTCCCGGATCACGAACACCTCGCTGTCGGCGGGCGCGCGACGGGGGCGTTCGGTCTCAGCCTCCGGCTGCGGAGCACCGACGGTGGGAATCGTGACGCGGATGCCCCCGCCCGCACCGCGCGCCTCGTTCCACAGCTGTCGCAGCGCGAGCCAGAACAGCCCCAGCGCCACCGCGATGGCGGCGGTCAGAAGCAGCGGGAACCACGTCTGCGGATAGCAGCCGACGGCGATCGTCAACGCGTGCCAGACACCGAAGCCCAGCACATCCCACCACGAGAGCATGCGGGTCTCGCGCACCGATGCACGGGCGCGCACCAGCAGAGTGAGGGCGAGCTGACCGATGAACACGGAGGGGATCGCGATGAACAGCACCCAGAGGAATGCCCACCCGCCGGCGTTGAAGATGCCCCAGCCGATCAGCAACCACAACGGCAGCACGACAGCCGCAGGCATGAGCCACCGATAGAACGCGCGTCGCAACCACATGCTGAGATCGTACGACGCTCTCCTGCGCGCACGGCGGGTGTTCGCTGTGAGCATGGACTGCGCGGATCGGACAGGCTGCGCGCATCGGGGAGAATGGAACAGACGAGAGGAACACCATGATCGAATTGCGCACCCCTGCCGAGATCGACGAGATGCGAGCGGCCGGACGATTCGTGGCCGAGGCCCTGGCGACGCTGCGCGATGAGACCAAGATCGGAACGAATCTGCTCTCGATCGATCGCCGCGCGCATGACATGATCCGCAAGCAGGGCGCCGAATCCTGCTACATCGACTACCACCCCTCGTTCGGTGCCAGCCCGTTCGGCAAGGTCATCTGCACCTCCATCAACGATGCAGTCCTGCACGGACTCCCCCACGACTACACGCTTCGCGACGGCGATCTCGTGACACTGGACTTCGCGGTCTCCGTGGACGGCTGGGTCGCCGACTCCGCCGTGTCATTCGTCGTCGGCACGCCGCGCGACGAGGATCTCCGCCTCATCGAGACCACCGAGCGGGCGCTGGATGCTGCGATCACCGCCGCCACGATCGGCAACCGCATCGGCGACATCTCCGCGGCGATCGCCGCGGTGTCGCACGGCGAAGGTTATTCCATCAACACCGACTTCGGCGGACACGGCGTCGGCCGTATCATGCACGGCGACCCGCACATCCCGAACGACGGCCGCGCCGGCCGCGGTTTCCCACTGCGCTCAGGTCTCGTGTTCGCCATCGAGCCGTGGCTGCTCGCCACCACCGACGAACTCGTGACAGACCCGGACGGCTGGACCCTGCGCAGCGTCGACGGCTCTCGCGGCGCCCACTCCGAGCACACGATCGCGGTCACCGAGGACGGTCCCATCATCCTCACCGACCGCTCGTTCCTCGGGGTGAACTGACTCCGAGCGGATGCTGTAGCCGAGGATCAGGTCGCGGTGTAGACGAATACGTCGGTCAGCATCGGGAGCTCGAACTGCTGTGGCAGGCGCGATCCCACGCGCAGTCAGGATCCGAGTGATTCCAGAGCAGGCCGCGCGTCCCGATCAGCGCGCGTGAAGAGAAGTCCGGTGAACTTGCCAGTGCCGGCTCCGAGGTCGAGCACCGTACTCACGCGCGATGGAAGGATCTCGCCTGCGGCGGCATCGGGGAACCCCGGCCGGAACCGGTCGTAGTCCTCGCCGATGTTCTCGAACGACTTCGCCAGCTGCTGCTTCTGCATGCCTCGACGCTAACAGTCACGCGCAGCGCGCAGCGCGTTACGCGAGTTCGATCAGGTCCTGGTACTCCTGGCTCCAGATGTCCTCAACGCCGTCGGGCAGGATCAGCACGCGCTCGGGGTTGAGTGACTGCACCGCGCCAGGGTCGTGCGAGACCAGCACCACGGCGCCCTCGTAGTGCGCCAGAGCGTCGAGGATCTCCTCGCGCGATGCAGGGTCGAGGTTGTTCGTGGGCTCGTCGAGCAGCAGCAGATTCGCGGATGACACGACAAGGGTCGCCAGCGAGAGTCGAGTCTTCTCGCCACCGGAGAGGACTCCTGCGGGCTTCAGCACGTCGTCACCCGTGAACAGGAACGAGCCCAGTACGCGGCGCGCCTCCATCTCGGTGATGTGGGGCGCAGCCGACACCATGTTCTGCAGCACTGACCGCTCGACGTCGAGGTTCTCGTGCTCCTGCGCGTAGTAGCCGATCTTCACGCCGAAGCCGGGCTGCAACTCCCCCGTGTCCGGCTGGTCGACGCCGGCCAGCATTCGCAGCAGGGTCGTCTTGCCCGCACCGTTGAGTCCGAGCACGACGACCTTCGAACCGCGGTCGATCGCGAGGTCGACATCGGTGAAGATCTCTAGCGAACCGTAGGACTTCGACAGGCCCGTCGCCATCATCGGCGTCTTTCCGCAGGGTGCGGGCTTCGGGAAGCGCAGCTTGGCCACGCGGTCGACCTCGCGCACGTCATCCAGACCGGCCAGCATCTTCTCTGCACGCGCCACCATCTGATGCGCAGCGGCGGCCTTCGACGCCTTGGCTCCGAAGCGAGCGGCCTGCTGCTGCAGCGTCGTCGCCTTCTTCTCGACGTTCGCGCGTTCCTTCTTGCGGCGCTCCTCGTCGGCGACCCGCTGACGAAGGTAGTTCTTCCAGTTCATGTTATAGATGTCGATGTTCTGCCGGTTCGCGTCCAGGTAGAACACCCGGTTGACCGTCTCGCCGACGAGTTCGACATCGTGACTGATCACGATCAGCCCGCCCTTGTAGTTCTTGAGGAACTCACGCAGCCACACGACGCTGTCGGCGTCGAGGTGGTTGGTCGGCTCATCGAGAATCATCGTCTGGGCATCGGAGAACAGGATGCGCGCGAGCTCGATGCGTCGGCGCTGACCACCGGAGAGGGTCGAGAGCGGCTGGTCGAGGATCCGGTCCGGCAGCGAGAGGTTGTTGGCGATGGAGGCCGCCTCCGCCTCGGCGGCGTATCCGCCGAGTCCCTCGAACTGCTCGGTGAGGTTGCCGAATCGGCGCATCGCCTTGTCCGCGACCTTCTGGTCGTCGGAGGCCATGTCCTCGGCGGCCTTGGTCATCCCGAGCTGGATCGTGCCGAGGCCACGTGCGTCGAGGATGCGCGTGCGTGCCAGCATCTCCGGGTCACCGGTGCGGGGGTCCTGCGGGAGATACCCGAGTTCGCCGGACTTAGTCACTTTGCCGTCCGAAGGAAGCAGGTCGCCCGCGAGCACCTTCGTCAGAGTGGTCTTGCCGGCGCCGTTGCGACCGACCAGACCGATCTTGTCGCCGTCGGAGACGCGGAACGACACGCCGTCCATGAGGAGGCGGGCGCCAACGCGAATCTCGAGGTCGTGCACGGCAAGCACAGCAATGGTCCGTTTCGTCAGGGTGGGAAGTTGACCGATGGGCCAGCCTCTCAGTATAGGTCGGCTCGTCTGTCAGGACGCCCACAGCAGCACGTACAAGACACCTCCGGAGTATGACGAAGTCGATACCTGAGGGTGATGTGAGCGTACCCGGCCGATACGTACGTTCTACGGGTGGACATCATCAACGACCTCATCCTCCAAGCCGCCGCCTCTCCGTGGCTCTACCTCGTGATGTTCGCGACTGCGGTGATCGACGGCTTCTTCCCGCCCATTCCGAGCGAGACCGTACTCGTCGCCGCAGCAGCCGTCGCGGCATCCACCGGCGAGACGAACATGCCGCTGCTGATCGCCGTCGCAGCCCTCGGTGCGATGATCGGCGACAACATCGCGTATGCGATCGGTCGGTCGGTCGGCACCACGAGATTCACTTGGATGCGCCGTCCCAAGGTCGCGGCCGCGTTCGAACGCGCACAGCGCACTCTCTCGCGCAGCGGCGCACCGCTCATCCTCGGTGCACGCTACATCCCGATCGGTCGGGTCGCGGTGAACATGTCGGCTGGCGCTCTCGGCTACTCGTGGCGACGCTTCCTGCCGCTCAGTGTGGTCGGCGGGATCATGTGGGCTGCGTACAGCGCCGGCATCGGCCTGCTTGCCGGCCGCTGGCTCGAGGATCAGCCGCTGCTCAGCGCGGTCTTCGGCGTAGCCTTCGCCCTGGTGCTGGGCTTCGCGATCGATCGGGTGGCAGCGGCGATCCGCCGACGCCGCACCGTTGTCGATTCCGGATCCGCCGCAGACGACGAGGTGCGCGCCGTCGAGCCCGCAGGGGTGACAGGATGACTCCCATGAAGGCCGCCCGACTCGAGAAGCGCGAGCTGAAACGCGACAGGAAGAACGACAAGCGCGAGCAGAAGGCGCGCGACAAGGCAGCTCGCCGTCCGCTCGACCGCCGCACCGTCATGATCGTGATCCTCTCGGCTGTCGCCGTGACGCTGTATTCGGTCGCCGTCCCCGTGCACGTCGCCCTGTACGCGAGCCCGGTGCCGGTCATGATGCTGCTCGCCGCCGTCGCGGTGGCTGCGGCCCTGGTCGGCGTCAAGTATCCGAACCTGGCGATCATCATGTTCACCGTCGCCGCAGTGCTGATCCCTCTCACGATCAGCAGAGACGCTGCAGTCCAGGCGCCTTGGCCGTGGTCGGTGCCGATGCTGATCACCTTCGCCGTCGCCGTCGCCGCTCTCACGTTCCAGCACGGGTGGCGCCATGGACTGATCATGCTGGGGTCGGGCACGGCATCAGGACTCGTGGCGTCGATCATGCTGCCGACCGTGCCGAGCGCGAACTCACTGATCGTCACGACTTCGGTCGTCGGCGGAATCTACCTGATCGCGGTGCTGCTGGCAGGAAGGCTCCGTCTGGGTGACGAGCTCACCCGTCAACGTGCGCACACCGCCGAAGAGCAGGCACGGCGCGAACTCGTCGAGGAACGCACCAGGATCGCCCGTGAACTGCACGATGTGGTCGCGCACAGCATGTCGGTGATCCAGGTGCAGGCCTCCACAGCGCGGTACCGACTGCCTGATCTTCCTGCCGATGTCGCCACCGAGTTCGACGATCTGGCGGCCACGGCCCGCTCCTCGCTCACCGAGATGCGGCGACTGCTCGGTGTCCTGCGCACGGAGGACCAATCCGCTGAGCTCACCCCGCAACAGGGGATCGGCGACATTCCGGCGCTCGTCGACAGCATCCGACGCGCCGGTGTCGACGTCGGGCTGGAACTCGTCACCGCCGACGTCACCGCGGCGCCGGGGAGTGTTCAGATCGCCGCCTTCCGCATCGTCCAGGAAGCACTGAGCAATGCCGTGCGGCACGCCCCAGGCTCCCGTGTCTCGGTGAGCGTCCGCACCGATGACACGACGATCCGCCTTCGCGTGCACAATTCGACCGCGACAGACGAGGCCGCCGGTTCGTCAGGCGCTGCGCAGTCCGCAGGGCACGGCCTTCGGGGCATGCGGGAACGGGTCGCCCTGGTCGACGGTACTCTTGAGGCCGGTCCGGGTGCGGACGGCCGCTGGACGGTTGCTGCTGTGCTTCCGTGGGTGTCGAAGCAGGAGAGCATGTGAGCATCGAAGTCCTCATCGCCGATGATCAGGCGATGGTGCGCGCCGGCTTCGCCGCGCTCCTCGACGCTCACGAGGGGATCACGGTCACCGGCCAGGCCTCGGATGGCGCTGAGGCCGTGGCGCTCGCAGCCAGGCTCGATCCTGACGTCATCCTGATGGACGTCCGGATGCCTGAACTCGACGGGATCGAGGCGACCAGGCGTATCCTCGGCCCCGGCTACCCCGCCGCCAAGGTGCCGCGCATCCTTATGCTCACCACGTTCGACATCGACGACTACGTCTACGACGCGCTGCAGGCCGGCGCCAGCGGGTTCCTGCTGAAGGACGCTCTGCCGGAAGAACTCGTGCACGCGGTGCGCGTGATCGCCGCGGGTGACGCGCTGCTGTCTCCGAGCGTCACCCGGCGGATGATCGCGCAGTTCGCGGCGCAGAAGCCGCGCACCACAGCATCCGGCAATCTGCTCGCCGAACTCACCGACCGCGAGCGAGAGGTCCTGGTCCTCATCGGACAGGGCCGCTCGAACAATGAGATCGCCGCGAACCTGTTCATCGCCGAGCAGACCGTGAAGACGCACGTCGGCAAGGTGCTCGCGAAGATCGGCGCGCGCGACCGCGTGCAGGCCGTGATCTTCGCCTACGACACCGGGCTCGCCGAACCAGCCTGAGAACTCCGTACTGCGGTAGGGGTCACGACGAACCCGCAGGTTGATGCGGCTCGACCCGCCGGATGAATAACCTCCTCGAACACCCACCGAGGAGGACTTCATGGCCATCGCAGAACCGCGATCGAGCAGCACCAGAGCGACACGCGACACCGGCATCGATCTCGTCCGAGCGCTGTGCGTGCTCGGAGTCGTCCTGCTGCACTCGATGATGGTGGGCGTCACAGTCACCGACTCCGGTCCTCTCTTCGCCAACGCCAGTGACGGATCCTGGTGGATCACTCCGCTGAGCTGGGTGCTGCAGGTCATGCCGCTGTTCTTCGTCATCGGCGGATTCGCCGGATACACATCGCTGCGGCGCGCGCAGCAGCGCGGCGGCACCGCGAAGGAGTTCGTGGCGGCTCGCATCCACCGGCTCGTCCTGCCGGCCGTCGTCACGATCGGCGTCGTCGGCATCGTGCTGACAGTGCTTCTCGCGAACGGGGTTCCTGCTGATCTCGTGGCGATCGCCGGTTATCGCTACGGGCAACCGCTCTGGTTCCTCGGTGTCTTCCTGCTGTGCCAGGCTCTGCTGCCGCTGTTCGCGGCCGCGCACCGACGCGCCCCGTGGATCACGATCACTCTGATCGTCGCCGCGGCCGTGGCGGTGGATGCCGTGCGCAATGCGACTGGGATCGACGGCGTCGGCTTCGTGAACCTCGCGTTCGTCTGGCTCGCACTGCAGCAGCTCGGCTTCTTCTTCGCCGAGGGCCGGATCGACGCTCTCACCCGCCGCACACGGATCGTGATCGGAATCTCCGCCGTCGCCGCCCTGGTGACCACGTTCCTCACGGGCACCTACTCCCCCGACCTGATCGCGAACATCAACCCTCCCACTGCCTCTCTGCTGCTGGTCGGAGTCGCGCACACCATGCTGCTCTCGATCCTGCGCGATCGCGTCGCGTCGTGGAGCCGACTCCCCCTACCCAGCAGGTTCCTCACTTTCGTCACCCCACGTGCGATGACGATCTATCTCTGGCACATGCCGGTGCTCCTCGCGATGGCCGGCGCATCTGCGGTGTTCGCCATGACGACCGGCATCGCTCTGCCCGAGCCCAGCAGCATCGAGTGGTGGATGACGAGGCCGCTGTGGCTCGTGACCGTGGTCGCCTTGACCGCGGGCATCGCCTTCCTGCTCGCCGGGATCGAGGCACGACGCATTCCCACGCCCACGCGTTCTGCAGGTCGGCTGGTCACCGCGAGTGCGGTGGGCACCGTCGCCATCGTCGGACTGCTGGTCGTCGGCACGACGCCTGTGACGGCATCGGTCGCGGTGGTGCTCCTCATCGCCTCACTGCGACTTGCCAGGCCGGGTCGCGGCGACTCGGCCTGGCAACTCGCAGCTCCGACACCACGGGCACGGGTTCAAGGGTGATGCAGAAGGCGTAGAGGGATGCCGTCACACGTCGCGAAGCGCGGCGATGCGGGTGACGGCCTCGGTGAGGATCTCGGGACTGGTGCCGAAGTTCAGGCGCGCGTGACCGGCGCCCTCTGCACCGAACGCGAGCCCGTAGTGCAGTGCGACCTTGGCCTCGCGGAGGATCCTTCTGGCAGGGTTGTCACCCCAGCCGAGCTCAGTCAGATCGATCCAGGCGAGATATCCGGCGTCCGGCATCCGATAGCGCGCACCGGAAAGGTGCTCGGCCAGCAGGGTCGCAAGCAGGCGGCGGTTCTCGTCGAGGGTGTCGAGCAGCCCGTCGAGCCATCCGTCGCTCTCCTCGCTGAACGCGGCGACGGCGGCGAGAAGACCGAACTGCCCCGTGCGCCACTCCACCTCGATCGGCAGGGAACGCACGACCCGCGTCGGACCATCGGATGCTGTGACGATCAGCGCGCACTTGAGGCCGGCGAGGTTGAACGCCTTGCTCGCACTGACCACTGCATAGCCGAACTCGCGCGCAGCATCCGAGATCGCGAGAAATGGCGTGAATCCGGCGTCCGGCTGGGCCAGAGGCGCATGGATCTCGTCGGAAACCACTGTCGCGCCGTGAGCAGCGGCCAACTCGGCGAGGGCTGTGAGCGAGGCCACGGAGTGCACAGTGCCGGTGGGGTTGTGCGGGCTGCAGAGCAGAATCGCGCGTGCGCCTTCTTCCAGCGCACTGCGGATGCCGTCGAGATCGATCTCCCATGCCGTACCTGTGTCGCGCAACGGCACCCGCTCGACGACCGCGCCGGCCTCTTCGACGAGGTCGTAGAACGGTGGATAGACCGGCGGCATCACGATCACGCGGTCACCCGGCGTCGTCACGCGTCGGAGGATCTCCACGATGCCCATGCTGACGTCTGCCGTCGACCGCATGCGCGCGGGATCCGGCGACCAGCCGAACCGACGTGTCGCGAATTCCGCGTAGGCGGCCGCGAGCGGTGTGCGCGAGGCGACGTAGCCGGTGTCGCCGGTCTCGACGGCGCGACTCAGCGCCCGCGTGATCGCCGGCGCCAGCGGAAAATCGGTCTCGGCGACGAACAACGGCAGCACATCGGCGGGATACTCCCGCCACTTCTCGCTGGTGCGCTCTCTGAGCTGCTGCAGAGGGAGTGCACGGACCTTCGTGCTCACGGCACCGTCAGATGGCGAAGCCGAGCGCGCGCATCATGTCGCGCCCGTCATCGGTGATCTTCTCCGGACCCCACGGCGGCATCCACACCCAGTTGATGCGGAACCGATCGACGACCGAGTCGAGCGCCTGCGCCGCCTGCTCCTCGAGCACATCGGTGAGCGGGCAGCCTGCGCTCGTCAGCGTCATGTGGATCACGAGGGCGTCGTTCTCGTCGTCCCAGGCGAGATCGTAGATGAGTCCGAGGTCGACGACGTTGATCCCGAGCTCGGGGTCCATCACGTCCTTGAGAGCCTCGGTGACCTCATCGAACTTCTCTGGAGCAAGAGTCGCGGTCATGCGATCAGCCTACGCCTCGATCGGGGCAGCGGGGTCGAGGAAACGGTCGTATCCCTCGTCCTCGAGCCGGTCGGCGAGCTCCGGGCCGCCCTCTTCCACGATCTTCCCCGCGACGATGACGTGCACGAAATCGGGGCGGATGTAGCGGAGGATGCGGGTGTAGTGCGTGATCAGCAGGACGCCGAGGCCCGTGGACTCCTTGGCGCGGTTGACGCCCTCGGAGACGATCTTCAGAGCATCGACGTCGAGGCCGGAGTCGGTCTCGTCGAGGATCGCGAACTTCGGTTTGAGCACCTCGAGCTGAAGGATCTCGTGGCGCTTCTTCTCGCCCCCGGAGAAGCCCTCGTTGACGTTGCGCTGCGCGAACTTCGGATCCATGCGCAGGTTCGCCATGGCGCCCTTGACGTCCTTGGTCCACGAGCGGATGGCTGGTGCTTCTCCGTCGAGCGCGGTCTTGGCCGTACGCAGGAAGTTCGTCACCGTGACGCCGGGGATCTCCACCGGGTACTGCATGGCGAGGAACAGGCCGGCACGGGCACGCTCATCGACGGTCATCGACAGCACGTCCGCGCCGTCGAACGTGATGGAACCGCCGGTGACGGTGTACTTGGGGTGACCGGCGATCGTGTACGCCAGGGTGGACTTGCCCGAGCCGTTGGGGCCCATGATGGCGTGCGTCTCACCCGTGTTCATCGTCAGGGTGATGCCGTTGAGGATCGGGGTGGTCCCGGCCTCGGTGTCGACCGTGACGTGCAGGTCGCGGATCTCGAGAACAGACATTCAGACTTCCTTAGTTACAGTCGGATCGATGAGCACGTCGTCGCCGTCGATCTGGACGACGTAGACCGGTACGGGCTCATATGCGGGGAGATTCTGGGGGATGCCGGTGCGCAGCGAGAATGCGGAGCCGTGAGCCCAGCATTCCAGCGTGTCGCCTTCGACGAAACCTTCGGACAGCGAGATCTCGCCGTGGGTGCAGGTGTCGCCGATGGCGTGCACCTCGCCCTCGGAGTCGAGCACGACCGCCATCGGAACGCCGTCGAGCTCCACCCGCAGCGGGGTGTCCTGCTCGAGTTCGCCCAGGCCGCAGGCGCGCTGTGCGCTCACTGGTTCACCGCCGCGAGTTCGGTTTCGATCGCGCTGAGCAGCTCCTCCTCGAGGGCAGGGATGCCGAGTCGCTGCACGACGTCGGTGAGGAAGCCCAGCACGACGAGGCGTCGTGCCTCTTCTTCCGTGATTCCTCGTGCCTGCAGGTAGAACAGCTGCTCATCGTCGAAACGACCCGTCGCGCTGGCGTGTCCTGCACCGAGGATGTCGCCGGTCTCGATCTCCAGGTTCGGGATCGAGTCGGCGCGAGCACCCTCTGTGAGCACCAGGTTGCGGTTCGCCTCGTAGGAGTCGGTGCCGGTGGCGTTCGCGCCGATCAGCACGTCGCCGATCCACACGCTGTGCGCGCTCTCGCCCTGCAGTGCGCCCTTGTAGAGCACGTCGCCCTTGGTGTGGGCGCCCTTGTGGTGCAGATAGACCTGGCTCTCCAGGTGCTGTCCGGCATCGGCGTACGAGAGGCCGTAGAGGTAGCCTTCGGATCCGTTGCCCGCGAGTTCGACGTTGGGGTTGACCCGGACGAGGCCGCCGCCGAAGCTGATGACGAAGTGCTTGAGCACAGCGTCGTTGTCGACGCGGGCCTGGTGAGATGCCGCGTGCACGGCGTCGTCGTCCCACCGCTGCACCGACACGACCGTCAGCCGGGATCCGGCACGCGCGATGATCTCGACGTTCTGCGCGTACTGCGCCGATCCGCGGTGGCGGAGGATCACTGTGGCGGAGCTGTGCTCGAGCGCCTCGATGACGATGTGGCCGTCAGCGCGCTTGTCGGCTCCGTGCCCGGTGATCGTGACGAGGATCGGTTCTGCGATCTCTTCGTCGCGAGGGACACGCACGTGCAGAGCCTCGGGCGAACCCTGCCAGGCGACTGCCGAGACGATGTCCTCGGAGAGGAAGTGCTCGCCGCGAGGCGCGGTGCCTGCGGACAGGGACTCCGCGATGTACTGCTCGCCCGTCGTGATCTCGTGGGACACGCCGTCGTTCTGCGCGGCGACGCTGAAGAGCCCGGAGAGACGGTCGACCGGAGTGTGCTTCCAGTTCACCTCTCGTCCGGTCGGCGTGCCGAACTCCTCCGGCTCGAATGAGCGCGGACGTGCAGATCGGGTCTGCACCGGGACGAATCCGGCAGCGGCCACCTGGGCTGCGGGGTCGATGTGCGCGCCCGCCTGGGGCGCGTTCGTGTGCTGCGCCTCGCTGGGCGCTGTCGTCGAGGCCGCCATTTAGCCGACCGATCCTTCCATGCCCATTTCGATGAGCTTGTTCAGTTCCATGGCGTATTCCATCGGCAGTTCGCGCGCGATCGGCTCGATGAAGCCGCGCACGATCATCGCCATCGCCTCGTCTTCCGGCATCCCGCGGGACTGGAGGTAGAAGAGCTGCTCTTCACTCACCTTCGAGACGGTCGCCTCATGGCCGAGCTGCACGTCGTCGACTCGGATGTCGATCGCCGGATATGTGTCGGAGCGGGATTTGGTGTCGACCAGCAGCGCGTCGCAGCGCACCGTGTTCGCGGAGTGATGGGCGTTGGCGTCGACTCGGACCTCACCGCGGTAGCCGGCACGGCCACCGCCGCGGGCGATCGACTTGGAGACGATCGAGGACTGGGTGTACGGCGCCATGTGGATCATCTTCGCGCCGGCGTCCTGGTGCTGGCCGGGACCGGCGAATGCGACCGAGAGCGTCTCGCCCTTGGCGTGCTCGCCCATCAGGTAGATCGACGGGTACTTCATCGTCACCTTGGAGCCGATGTTGCCGTCGACCCACTCCATGGTGGCGCCCTCATGGGCGACAGCACGCTTGGTCACGAGGTTGTAGACGTTGTTCGACCAGTTCTGGATCGTCGTGTAGCGAACGCGAGCATTCTTCTTCACGATGATCTCGACGACGGCGGAGTGCAGCGAGTCCGACTTGTAGATCGGAGCGGTGCAGCCCTCGATGTAGTGGATGTAGCTGTCTTCGTCCGCGATGATCAGGGTGCGCTCGAACTGGCCCATGTTCTCGGTGTTGATGCGGAAGTAAGCCTGCAGCGGGATCTCGACGTGCACGCCCTTGGGGACGTAGACGAAGGATCCGCCGGACCAGACGGCGGTGTTGAGGGCTGCGAACTTGTTGTCACCGGCCGGGATCACCGTTCCGAAGTACTCCTCGAAGAACTCCGGGTGCTCGCGCAGCGCGGTGTCGGTGTCCATGAAGATGACGCCCTGTGCTTCCAGGTCCTCGCGGATCTGGTGATACACCACTTCGGACTCGTACTGCGCCGCGACTCCGGCGACGAGTCGCTGACGCTCTGCCTCGGGGATGCCGAGCCGCTCATAGGTCTCTCGGATCTCGACGGGAAGGTCTTCCCAGGACTGCGCCTGCTTCTCCGTCGAGCGGACGAAGTATTTGATGTTGTCGAAGTCGATGTCGCTGAGATCTGCGCCCCACGTCGGCATCGGCTTGCGTCCGAACAGTGACAGACCCTTCATGCGGGTCTTCAGCATCCATTCGGGTTCGTTCTTCAGCGCGGAGATGCCGCGCACGACGTCCTCGGAGAGGCCGCGTTTCGCGATGGCTCCTGCGGCGTCTTCATCGTGCCAGCCGAACTCATACACCCCCAGACTTTCGAGTTCCGGGCGATCGATCAGCACATCCGACATCACACTCTCCTTGTCAGGCCTCAACGGTGTCATCCGCCCCGACACCTCCTGGCCCGTTCGAGTCGACGGGTGTGGGTGCCGCTGGTGGGCCTCATCACGGACGCATTCTTCGCGCCTAAACTGTTGGTGATGCACTCTGCGCTTTCCGCAGGCATCGCAACAATCCGATTCTACAGGTTCCCCCTGACAAACGGGCCGCGCCCGTGCGCTCGGGCGCGGGCCGGAGGACACATGCCCGACACTGCAGCGCCCGCCGCCACTTCACCGTACGAAGGTCGAGGGGATCCTCGCCTCTCCGGATTCGGGCGGCCGCTGCGAGTGCTGGCGTGGCTGTCGTTCATCGCCGAGGTGATCATCATCGGCACCGGCGGCGCCGTGCGCCTGACCGGATCCGGCCTCGGCTGCTCGGAGTGGCCGCTGTGCACGCCGGAATCGCTGGTGCCCATCTACGAGGTTCAGGGCATCCACGGAATCATCGAGTTCGGCAACCGCACGATGACCGGCGTCGTCGGCCTGCTCGCTCTCGCGGTGCTGCTGCTGACGCTGCACGCGATCGGCGGTCGTCGCCTGGTCATGCGGGCGGTGTGGTTCGCCGTGGGTGGCGTCGCCGCCGCTGTCGTCGCCTACCTCGTCACCGACCCGTTCGGCCTTCCCGCATTCGGCTTCGCGTCCGGTGCTCTGCTCGTCGCCGTCGTCGTCGCCGCAGTGGATTCGCTGCGGCTGACGACGCGGAGACGGGATCTCTCCACGCTCGCCTGGATCGTCCTCATCGGAGTCATGGCGCAGGCAGTGGTCGGGGGCCTTGCCGTCCTCAGCGACCTGAACCCGTTCATCGTCGGGTTCCACTACGCGTCGTCACTGCTGCTCGTCTGCGTCACCGCCGCCTACCTCGTGAGGCTTCAGGAATCCGGGGCACCGCGCGAGCGCGTCGTGCCGCAGTGGTTCGCGATCGGGTCGCATATCACCGGACTCGCGTTGGCCGTGACAATCTTCTTCGGAGTGCTCACCACCGGATCGGGACCGCACTCCGGCGATGCGAACGTCGTGCGGGACGGCTTCGACGCCACGATCCTCGCGCACGTGCACTCGTGGCCCGGATATGTCCTCGCCGCTCTGGTGGCAGCGCTGACGATCACCGCGTGGGTGCAGCGGCTCGCACCTCGTCGCTGGTTCCTTGTGCTCGTGCTCGCCATCCTGGTGCAGGTCGCCGTCGGTATCTGGCAGGCCCGCGCGGGACTGCCGGGGCTGCTAGTCGGCATCCACATGGTCCTCGCCGCGCTCTCCGCCGCGGCCTACACGGTGACGGTGATGCACCTGAAGCGCCCGGTCGATGCCGACGTCGCGCGATGATCGGCGCGGCCAGCCTCGCTGCCCGGCATCCCATGGGTTGCCGGAAGGATCTCGCGGGTTGAGCTCGTCGTGAACCCGCGAAATCCTTCCGGGATCAATCTCACGTCGATCCGGACTGCGCATCACGCACAGGCTCTGCACAGGTCGCGCATAGCGTATGCATCAACGCGTCCCTGAGGCTTGTCGACATGAAGAAATCACTCACACGCAGCATCTCGTACTGGTTCCTGCTCGTCCTCTCTCTCGTGTCCGCCGGAGTGGGCGCGTGGCTGATCTCGGACAACGCGAGCATCATGACGGCCAAGCTGCTCGACGGGACGGCGACCGGCGTGGAGGTCTACGTCGGTCAGCCGATGATCGTCGTCGGAGCCGTACTGCTCGGAGCCGGCGTGATCGGAGTCCTTCTCGCCCTGGCCCTCGCCGCAGCCAAGTCCTTCGTTCCTGCCGCGGCGCCCGTCGTCGTGGAGCCGATCGACTGGGCGGCAGAGACTGCACCCGCGACCGACGCTTCGACAGACTCTGCGACGGACGTGGATGCGTCAGAGAAAACGACCGACGATGCCTCGGAAGAGGATCGAATTGAAGAAGATCAGAACGGCAGCAGCGGGTCGACGGCGACAGCGACGAATATCAGCGTCAGGTAGGTGATGGAGGCGTGGAACACCCGCATCGGACGCGGGTTCGTTCCACGCACCGCCTGCGAGTACAGCCGGTGCGACTCGTAGACGAACCAGCCGCCGAACACCACGGCGGACACGGAGTACACCAGCCCCATGTCGGCGACGGGAATCAGCAGCAACGAGCAGGCCAGCGTCGCCCACGCGTACAGAATGACCTGAAGGCCGACCTGCGACGCGTTGCGCGTGACGCCGAGCATCGGAACGTCAGCGCCCTGGTAGTCGTCGCGGTATTTCATCGACAGCGGCCAGTAGTGCGCCGGCGTCCACAGGAAGACCAGCGCGAACAGCACGATCGCCGGCCAGGCGACGTCTCCCGTGACGGCCGACCAGCCGATCACCACCGGGAAGCAGCCGGCGATGCCGCCCCAGATGATGTTCTGCTCGGTACGACGCTTGAGGATCATCGTGTAGATCACGACGTAGAAAAAGATCGCAGCGACCGACAGCGTCGCCGTCAGCCAGTTGGTGGTCGCCAGCAGCCAGATCGTGGATGCCACAGCCAGAGTCCAGGAGAAGATCAGTGCCGCTCGCGGCGTGATCTCGCCGGTCACGAGCGGGCGCTTCTCGGTGCGATGCATCTGCGCATCCATGTCGCGATCGAGGTACATGTTGAACGATGCCGCGGATCCGGCGCTCATCGAGCCGCCGATCACGGTGGCCAGGACGAGCCAGAGGTTCGGCATGCCCCCCTCGGCGAGGAACATGACCGGAACGGTGGAGACGAGCAGAAGCTCGAGCACACGGGGCTTCGTCAGTGAGACATACGCCTTGATCGTTTGGCCGATCGGCCGTTTCGCCGTCGTTGCCTCGGACATAGTCGAGATATCGATCGCCTCCCAGCGCACACTCCGCCAACTGCTCCAGTCTAGTGCAGGCGCCGCACAGGCCCCGCGCACGCCAGGCGTCGAGCCCTGCGCGGCAAGAGAAGGAAATGAAGCATCGTGGATCCGGACACGACGCTATGCTGAAACCACTCGCGCGCCCGGCGCTGTGCTCTGTCCGTGACGATGCGGAGGCGCAGGGAATCCGGGCGCCCTCGTAACCGTTGGAAAGGGCATGACCTTGTCGGAATTGCAGTGGGAAGAGATTGACCGGCGCGCGGTGGACACCGCACGGATCCTGGCGGCGGATGCCGTGGAGAAGGTCGGCAACGGTCACCCTGGCACGGCGATGAGCCTCGCGCCCCTCGCCTACCTCCTCTACCAGCGCGTCCTGCGCCACGACCCGTCGGACACCGACTGGCTGGGCCGCGATCGCTTCATCCTCTCCGCGGGACACTCGTCACTGACGCAGTACGTCCAGCTCTACCTGGGCGGCTTCGGACTCGATCTCGACGACCTCAAGTCGCTGCGCACGTGGGGATCGAAGACGCCGGGTCACCCCGAATACGGTCATACCAAGGGCGTGGAGATCACGACGGGTCCGCTCGGTCAGGGCCTCGCCTCCGCCGTCGGCTTCGCGTACGCATCGCGCTACGAGCGCGGGCTGTTCGACCCGGAGACGGCTGAGGGCAAGAGCCCGTTCGACCACTTCGTGTACGTGATCGCCGGAGACGGCGACCTGCAGGAGGGCATCACCAGCGAGGCGGGCTCGCTCGCCGGTCACCAGCAGCTGGGCAACCTCATCGCGTTCTACGACTCGAACCAGATCTCGATCGAGGACGACACGAACGTCGCATTCACCGAAGACGTCGCCGCACGGTACGAGGCGTACGGATGGCATGTGCAGACCGTCGACTGGAAGAAGACCGGCGAATACGTGGAAGACGTCGCCGAGCTGTTCGCCGCAGTCGAGGCCGCGAAGGGCGAGACCGCCAAGCCCTCTCTCATCATCCTCAGGACGATCATCGGCTGGCCGTCGCCCGGAAAGCAGAACAGCGGCAAGATCCACGGTTCTGCGCTCGGCGCCGACGAGCTCGCCGCCACCAAGAAGGTCCTGGACTTCGACCCTGAGCAGACCTTCGCCGTCGCGGACGACGTGATCGCGCACACCCGCGCGCTCGCCGACCGTGCCGCTGAGGTGCGCGCCGCGTGGCAGGAGTCGTTCGATTCCTGGGCCACCGCGAACCCCGAGCGCAAGGCGCTGCTCGACCGCGTCGAGGCGCACGAGCTGCCCTCCGACATCGCGTCGGCGCTTCCCGCCTTCGAATCGGGCAAGGAAGTCTCCACCCGCGCAGCGTCCGGTCAGGTCATCAACGCTCTCGCTGCCGAGCTCCCCGAGCTGTGGGGCGGCTCGGCCGACCTCGCCGAGTCGAACCTCACGACCATCAAGAACGCCGCCTCGTTCATCCCTTCCGAGTGGTCGACGCACGAATGGTCGGGCAACCCGTACGGACGCGTGCTGCACTTCGGCATCCGTGAGCACGCGATGGCGGCGATCATCAACGGCATCGTGCTGCACGGCCCGACCCGCGCCTTCGGCGGCACGTTCCTGATCTTCAGCGACTACATGCGCCCGTCCGTCCGCCTGGCTGCGCTGATGAACATCCCCAGCATCTTCGTCTGGACGCACGATTCCGTCGCGCTCGGCGAAGACGGCCCGACGCACCAGCCGATCGAGCAGCTCGCGACCCTGCGCGCCATCCCGAACTTCACGGTGGTGCGCCCTGCGGACGCGAACGAGACCTCGGTCGTCTGGCTCGAACTGCTGCGCCGCCACGCCGGACCGGCTGGTATCGCGCTGACGCGTCAGAACATCCCGGTGTTCGCACGCGGCGAGGGCGCGGCGTCAGGCGACACCTTCGCCTCAGCCGACAACGCGACCAAGGGCGCCTATGTGCTCGCGGAAGCGCCGAACGGCACGCCCGACGTCATCATCATCGCCACCGGCTCCGAGGTGCAGCTGGCTGTGGCAGCTCGCGAGACGCTGGCCGCCGACGGGATCAACGCCCGCGTCGTCTCGGCTCCGTCGCTGGAGTGGTTCGACGAGCAGGATGCCGCGTACCGCGAGTCCGTGCTCCCGGCATCGGTCACCGCACGCGTGTCCGTCGAGGCGGGCTCCGCACTCACCTGGCGCGGCATCGTCGGCGACAAGGGACGTTCCGTCGCGATCGATCACTTCGGCGCATCCGCCGACTACAAGACCCTGTTCCAGGAATTCGGCATCACCGCCGAGGCCGTCGTCGAGGCGGCACGCGCAACTGTCAAGGAGAACGCATGAGCACCCCCACCGCAGACCTCGCAGCCGCAGGCGTCAGCATCTGGCTGGACGACCTCTCCCGTACCCGCATCGACTCCGGCAACCTCGCCGAGCTGATCGAGACGCGAAACGTCGTGGGCGTCACGACGAACCCGACGATCTTCGCCGGTGCCATCACCAACCCGGATGACACCTCCTACGACGCGCAGGTCACCGAACTCGCCGCGTCGGGCGCGACTGCCGAAGAGGCCGTGTTCGCGGCCACCACGCAGGACGTCGCCGCCGCACTCGACGTCTTCCGTCCGGTGTGGGACGCTTCGGGTCACGTCGACGGCCGCGTGTCGATCGAGGTGTCCCCCGATCTCGCGCACGACACCGAGGGAACGGTCGCGCAGGCCAAGCAGCTCTGGGAGAAGATCGACCGCCCGAACCTGCTGGTGAAGATCCCCGCGACCAAGGCGGGCCTTCCCGCGATCGCGCAGACGATCGGCGCGGGCATCAGCGTCAACGTGACCCTGATCTTCAGCCTCGAGCGCTACGCCGAGGTCATCGAGGCGTACCTGACCGGGCTCGAGACGGCCGAGGCCGCGGGCATCGACCTGTCGACGATCGAGTCGGTCGCGTCGTTCTTCGTCTCGCGCGTCGACACCGAGACCGACAAGCGCCTCGTCGCGATCGGCACCGATGAGGCGCTCGCACTCAAGAGCAAGGCCGGCCTCGCGAACGCCCGTCTCGCGTACGAGCTGTTCGAGAAGACGTTCGCTGGCGACCGCGCCAAGGCCCTTCTGGATGCCGGTGCGACCCTGCAGCGTCCGCTGTGGGCCTCGACGGGCGTCAAGGACCCGGCCCTTCCCGACACCCTGTACGTGACGGAACTCGTCGCCCAGGGCGTCGTGAACACGATGCCGGAGAAGACGCTCGAGGCGACCTTCGACCACGGCGTCATCGCGGGCGACACGATCACCGGCGGCTACGACGAGGCCCGCGAGGTCTTCGCCGGACTCGAGAAGGTCGGCGTCGACTTCGCCGATGTCACCCAGGTGCTCGAGGACGAGGGCGTCGCGAAGTTCATCGACTCCTGGCATGACCTGCTCGCCCAGGTCGCTGAGGGGCTCGAGGCCCAGCGATGACGTTCTCGATCCACGCGTCGGGCGCTGCGAAGACGGCGATCGACGAGGTCGTTCCGCAGCTGGTCGGCGACCTCATCGCATCGCGCATCACCGGGTTCGACTCGACGCTGTGGGGCGAAGCCGCCGAAGAAGAGGCAGCCAAGCGTCTCGGCTGGCTCGAGGCAGTGTCGGTCTCGCGTCCTCTGGTTCCTGAGATCGTCGCGCTCCGCGACGCGCTGCGTTCCAAGGGCGTCACCCGCGTCGTGCTCGCCGGCATGGGTGGATCGTCGCTCGCGCCTGAGGTGATCACGCAGACCGCAGGTGTCGCGCTCACGATCCTCGACTCGACGGCACCCGGCCAGGTACTGGCCGCGCTCGACGAGGGTCTCGAGCAGACCGCCCTGGTCGTTTCGTCGAAGTCGGGCTCCACGGTCGAGACCGATTCGCAGCGCCGCACGTTCGAGGCCGCGTTCCGCGACCTCGGCATCGATCCCGTCGAGCGCATCGTCGTCGTCACCGACCCCGGTTCGCCGCTGGACGCATCCGCTCGCGAGGCCGGATACCGGGTGTTCAACGCCGACCCGAACGTGGGCGGCCGCTACTCGGCCCTCACCGCCTTCGGGCTGGTGCCCTCCGGACTCGCCGGTGCCGACATCTCCGAGCTGCTCGACGAGGCCGAGGCGACACTGCTGCAGGTCGCCGTCGACGCGGCAGACAACCCGGCGCTGCGCCTCGGCGCAGCCATCGCAGGCACGAGTCCGCGGCGCGACAAGCTGGGCCTGATCACCGACGGAACGCACATCAACGGTCTGCCGGATTGGATCGAGCAGCTCATCGCCGAGTCCACAGGCAAGGACGGCACCGGCATCCTGCCCGTCGTGCTGCTGCCGGTCTCGCCGGAACTGGATGAGGTCCCCGCTGACCTGCAGATCGTGCGCCTCGTCGATGACGCGAACGAGTTCCACCTGCGCGAGCGTCACGAAGGCGAGATCCTCGTGAGCGGTTCGCTCGGCGCGAACCTGATCGTGTGGGAGTACGCGACCGCGATCGCCGGCTACCTGCTGGGCATCGATCCGTTCAACCAGCCCGACGTCGAATCCGCCAAGGTCGCCACCCGTGGCCTTCTGGACGCACGGCCCGCGCCGACAGCGCCCGCGTTCGTCGAGAGCGGCATCGAGGTCCGTGTGTCCGATCCCGCGCTTGCGGCTTCGGGCAACATCGAAGCGGTGCTGGACGCGCTGTGGGCGCAGCTGCCGGAAGACGGCTACGTGTCGATCCAGGCGTACGTCAACCGTCTGGAGCTGCCGCAGCTGCAGGGTCTTCGCGAGCTGGTCGCCGCCGATTCCGGCCGTCCGACCACGTTCGGCTGGGGTCCTCGGTTCCTGCATTCGACCGGCCAGTATCACAAGGGCGGACCCGCTCAGGGTGTGTTCCTGCAGATCCTGGAGCGCACAGACGTCGATCTCGAGATCCCAGAGCGCCCGTTCACCTTCGGACAGCTCATCCAAGCGCAGGCCGCGGGTGATGCCGGCGTGCTGGCCGAGCATGGCCGCCCCGTCGTGTCCCTGACGATCACAGAGGACTCGGCCGACGTGCTCGCCCTCTTCGAAGCCGCCCAGAAGTAGCCCGTAGGAGAAGCCCCCGCCGATGACCGTTCCCGTATCACGCGGCCATAACCCGCTGCGCGACCCAGACGACCGTCGCCTCAATCGCATCGCAGGTCCCAGCGCGCTGGTGATCTTCGGTGTGACTGGCGACCTGTCGCGCAAGAAGCTCATGCCGGCGGTCTACGACCTGGCGAACCGAGGGCTCCTGCCGCCCGGTTTCGCCCTGGTCGGCTTCGCCCGACGCGATTGGGAGGACCAGGACTTCGCCGAGGTCGTGTACGACGCGGTGAAGAAGCACGCGCGCACCGAGTTCCGCGAGGAGACCTGGCAGCAGCTGCTGCAGGGCATCCGCTTCGTCTCCGGTGAGTTCGACAACCCCGAGTCGTTCGCCAAGCTGCGCGAGACCGTCGAGAAGCTCGACGTCGAACGCGGCACGATGGGAAACCACGCGTACTACCTGTCGATCCCGCCGAAGTCGTTCCCCGTCGTCACGAAGCAGCTGAAGGACTCCGGGCTGGTCGGCGACGACCACGGCGACGAGCGCTGGCGGCGCGTCGTCATCGAGAAGCCCTTCGGCCACGATCTCGAATCGGCGCGCGACCTCAACGAGGCGCTGGAGGTCGCTTTCCCCGCAGACGCGATCTTCCGCATCGACCACTACCTCGGCAAGGAGACGGTGCAGAACATCCTCGCGCTGCGCTTCGCGAACGAGCTGTACGAGCCGATCTGGAACCGCAACTACGTCGATCACGTGCAGATCACCATGGCCGAGGACATCGGCGTCGGCGGTCGCGCCGGCTACTACGACGGCGTCGGTGCTGCGCGGGACGTCATCCAGAACCACCTGCTGCAGCTTCTCGCACTCACCGCGATGGAAGAGCCGATCAGCCTGAGCGCAGAGCACCTGCGCGCCGAGAAGGAGAAGGTGCTCGCCGCCGTCACCCTTCCCGAGGATCTCTCCCTCGCGACCGCACGCGGCCAGTACGCGGGCGGATGGCAGGGCGGCGAACAGGTCACCGGTTTCCTCGACGAGGACGGGATGGACCCGGATTCCACCACGGAGACCTACGCGGCCATCAGGCTCGACATCAACACGCGACGCTGGGCCGATGTTCCGTTCTATCTGCGCACCGGCAAGCGCCTGGGTCGCCGAGTGACGGAGATCGCCGTGGTCTTCAAGCGCGCCCCGCAGCATCTGTTCGGACGTTCGAACACCGCAGAGCTCGGTCAGAACGCCCTCGTCATCCGCGTGCAGCCCGATGAGGGAGTGACGATCCGGTTCGGCTCCAAGGTCCCTGGTGCCGGCAGCAACGTCCGCGATGTGACGATGGACTTCGGATACGGCCACGCCTTCACCGAAGCGAGCCCCGAGGCGTACGAGCGGCTCATCCTGGACGTGCTCCTCGGCGACCCGCCGCTGTTCCCGCGCCACGAAGAGGTCGAGCTGTCCTGGAAGATCCTCGACCCCGTCGAGAAGTACTGGGCATCGCAGAAGACACCGGTGCAGCAGTACGCCCCCGGTTCGTGGGGTCCGGCATCCGCCGATGCCCTTCTGGCCCGCGACGGACGAGTCTGGAGACGACCGTGATCATCGACCTTCCCGACACGACCGTCAGCCAGGTCGCCAAGCAACTCGTCAAACTGCGTGAGGAGGGCGGCGCTGTGGCGCTCGGCCGCGTGCTGACCCTGGTCATCGCCGCACGCGAAGAGGTCGCAGAAGAGGCGATCGAGGCGGCCAACGACGCCTCCCGCGAGCATCCGATGCGCGTGATCGTCCTCACCGAACGCGAGGGCGATGCGCGCCTCGACGCCCAGATCCGTGTCGGCGGCGACGCCGGTGCGAGCGAGGTCGTCGTGCTGCGTGCCGACGGCGACGCGGCCGGCAACCAGGAGAGCCTGCTCACCGGCCTTCTGCTGCCCGATGCCCCGGTCGTCGCCTGGTGGCCGGATGACGCTCCGGAGGAGCCGTCCGCCACACCGCTCGGTCATATCGCCCAGCGTCGCATCACCGACGCCGCCACCGCCAACGACGTGCGCGCGCAGATCGAGTCACTCGGGCGTTCGCACGCCCCCGGCGACACCGACCTCGCGTGGACCCGTCTCACGTACTGGCGCGAGCAGCTCGCTGCAGTGCTCGACCAGCCGCCGTTCGAAGAGGTCACGGCTGTGGAGGTGCGAGGTGCAGCCTCCTCCCCGTCCACCGCACTGCTCGCAGCATGGCTCCAGCTCGCCCTCGACGTTCCGGTTCGATGGGCGTATGAGAAGCGCGATGAATGGGACGAAGGCATCAAGTCGGTTCGCCTCAGCCGTGCGAGCGGGGACATCCTGCTGGAGCGCCCCGTCCCAGGTGACGCCGTGCTCACGCAGCCCGGTCAGCCCAACCACGATCTGCATCTGCCGCGCCGCACCCTGCGGGAGTGCCTGGCTGAGGAGTTGCGCCGTCTCGATCCCGACGTCCTGTACGGTCGAGTGATCACCGAGGGCTGGGAGAAGCTGGGTCCGCCCGAGACCGGGGAGTGAACGACATGCAGGCATCATCCGCCGAGAAGCTGGTCGTCGTCGAGCCGACGCCGTCCGCTCTCGCCGACCGGGTCGCGCAGGCGTTCCTCACACGGGTGAAGGCCAGGACGAAGAACGGCCGGACCGCGCACATCGCTCTCACCGGCGGATCGATGGGCAGCACGGTTCTTCGCGCCGTCGCCGCTCATCCCAAGGTGAACCGCATCGACTGGTCGCTGGTGCACTTCTGGTGGGGTGACGAACGATTCGTCGCTCGCGACGATCAGGATCGGAACGCCCTGCAGTCGCGTGAGGCGCTGCTGGATCACATCACTGTGCCTGCGGAGAACATCCATGAGGTCGCCGGCGCCGACAGCGGCCTCTCACTAGATGAGGCCGCAGCGGCGTACGCCGCGGAGCTCGCGAGGTTCGGTGGCCAAGAGCATGCCTGGCCGTCGTTCGCGGTGTGCTTCCTCGGTGTCGGTCCAGATGGTCACATCGCCTCGCTGTTCCCGGATCGCTCCGAGGTCACCGAGACGGATGCTGCGGTGCTGCCCGTTCGCGACTCTCCGAAGCCGCCGCCGGAGCGGGTCACGCTGACCCGTCCGGTGATCAATTCCTCCAAGCGCGTCTGGCTGGTTCTCACCGGCGCCGACAAGGCCTCGGCGCTCGGGCTCGCACTCGCGGGCGCCAGCTACACGAACGTGCCCGCAGCGGGCGCCAAGGGGCGCAAGCGCACGATCTTCTTCGTCGATCAGGCTGCCGCGTCGGAGGTCTCGGAAGACCTCATCGAACAGGTCTACTGATCGCTGCTCTCCACCCCTGGGCCGTACTCGGTGCCTGGGCGGCGCGTCGCGTCTGAGCCGTTGGACGAGTCCGAAGCGACGCTCCCCCGGACGATGCCGAGTTCCTGGCTCTCACTTAGCACCTGCGGGTGATACCTGGCGAGACCGACCACGCCCCAGATCGCGATCGCTCCGGCGACTCCGAAGCAGACGAGCACCCATGGCGGCGCAGCCGCGGCTTCGCCGAGCACCAGCATCCCGATCAGAACCGCGATCATCGGATCGACCACGGTCAGCCCGGCGATCACAAGGTCGGGCGGGCCGGAACTGTATGCGGTCTGGACGAAGTAGGCACCGACGGCGGATGCCGCCACCAGGGCGATCACGCATACCAGCGTCACCCAGTCGAACTCCCCGGCCTGCACGCGCTTGATGACGGCCTTGGCCAGCGTTGCGACGAAGCCGTAGAGGATGCCGGCGCCGACGACGTAGAAGAGAGCCCGCATGCGGTGGCGCAGGATCAGCCAGAATCCGCCGAGCACGATGATCACGACCAGCAGGATCGCGAGGATCACGAAGAGCTCGCGATCGGTGATCTCCTGCTCCACGGCGAACAGTGCAGCGAAGATGACGAAGATGAAGATGCCGCCCACGCACGCCCCTATGGCTATGAGCGACTTCCTGGTGGGTGTGTGCCCGGACACACGGGCATTGAGCAGAGTGGTGATCACGAGCGCGATCGCGCCGAGCGGCTGGACGACGATCAGCGGGGCAGCGGAGAGCGCCGCGAGCTGGCAGACGATCGCCAGGCCGAGCATGAGCGTGCCGAGGATCCATGACGGCCTGGTCAGCAGTCGTTTGAGCTGGTCGGCGCTCAGACCGCTCGCTCCGTCCGCACCGCTGAGGCGCTCGACCTTCTCGACGCCGCGGTGCTGGTATTGGGCTCCGAGCGACATGAACACAGCGCCCGCGAGCGCCAAGGGGATGCCGAGCAGCAACGCGGGGTTCTGGAAGACGCCGACGAGCTGGTTGCCGACATCCGCCTCTGCCATCCACACGCCCGCGCTCACACTGAAACACTACCTGGCACAGGGCGCACAGTAGGGTTGTGGCGTGGCTGTTCTACCGATTCGCATCATGGGCGATACCGTTCTGCACTCCCCCGCATCGCCCGTCGCCGAGATCGATGACGAGGTCCGCACTCTCGTCGCCGACATGTTCGAGACCATGGACACAGCTCCTGGGGTCGGCCTCGCCGCTCCCCAGGTCGGCGTGGCTCTTCGCATCTACACGTATTCGTATGTGGACGATGACGACCAGCCGTGGCGCGGCGTGCTCATCAACCCGGTGCTGTGGATGTCTCCCCCTGAGCCCGGCCCCCCCGACCCGGACGAGGAGTCCGAGGGCTGCCTGTCCTTCCCCGGTGAGCGGTTCCCACTGCGCCGTGCCGACCGAGTGCTGGTGACCGGTCTGGACCTCGACGGCGCGGCGGTGCGCATCGAGGTGGACGGATGGCGGGCCCGCATCATGCAGCACGAGTTCGATCATCTCGACGGCATCCTCTACATCGATCGACTGTCCGACGGCGATTGGAAGACCGTCCAGAAGATCGCGCGCAAACGCGGATGGGGCAAGCCCGGTGCGAGCTGGATGCCCGGAGTCGACGACCTCGAAGCCTGAGCGCATACAGCTTCTGCATAACCCATTCAAAGTTGCGTCTCAGGTTCAGTGTCAGTACCGTTCCCGTGGGGCGGGCCATCAGTGTCCGTTGACGGACGATTCCTCGGAGGGGAACTCACATGATGAAACTGCGCAACCGGCGCGCGCTCGCACTGGCAGGAACGGCGCTCGCGCTCAGCATCGCGCTCAGCGGCTGCAGCGCGCTCAACAACCTCATCGTGGGCGGCAGCAATGACGCTCAGCGCGATGAAGAGACCGGCGAGGTCACCGAGGGATCGAACATCGACATCTTCTCCCTCAAGGTGGGTGACTGCATGCCGACCAGCGACACCACCGGCGAGATCACCGATGCCGATGTCGTTCCTTGCTCCGAGCCGCACGCGGACGAGGTCTTCTTCGAGTGCAGTGCGTGATCTACGAGCCGGACCCCGCCGACCCGAAGCTTTCGCTCGATGTGACCGGCACGCTCAGAGGCGCCGCACGCTGATCAGCGGCTGATTCGCGCAAGAGGCTCCGTCCGATCGGGCGGAGCCTCTTGCGCATGCCTGCCGTACGGGCACAACACCGCACGAATGCAGAAAGCCCCGTACAAGACGGGGCCTTCTGATCTGGCTCCCCAAATTGGACTCGAACCAATAACCTGCCGATTAACAGTCGGCTGCTCTGCCAATTGAGCTATTGGGGATCAGGCGATGTCGCCGAAGCAACTCCACAATCTTAGCAAACCCCCGAGGGTGCTCGTGACACCCGCCGCCCTGCTCGGGCGTGTCGAGTCGGGTCAGCGGCCGAGCGAATCCGCCTCGCCGTTGGGCACCCAGAGCAGGTCCTTGCCGACGCCCCGCGCCACCACGTGACCGGCACGCAGCATCAGCGTCTCGGCATTGAGCTCACGGATGAACGCCGCATCGTTCGTGACGAGCAGCGCTCCCATCCCCTGCCCGTTGCGGCGCCTGGTGATCGCGTCGAACACGACCGGCCGCACTTCGAGATCGAGATTCGCGAGCGGCTCGTCGGCGATGAGCACCCGCGGCTCGAGGACGAAGGCCCGTGCGATCGCAACCCGCTGACGCATGCCGGCGCTGAGCTCGTACGGGAACTTCGCCGCCGTGCCGAGCGGCAGATGCAGCTCGTCCAGCAGCGTCGCGATGCGGATCGAGAGCGCCTTGCTGTTGACGCGCTTCTCGCGGATGAGGATCGGCTCTGCGATCACTTCACTCACCGTGAGCGTCGGCGGAAGATCGGCGCCGGCACCCTGAGGGATGAACCCGGTGAGGTATGTCAGCTCGCGATGCCGCCGACCGGGCTTTCGCACGTTCACGCCGCAGACTTCGGCGGTGCCGCCGACGATGCGCACCGATGGGTCCGTGGAACCCGCGAGAGCCGCGACCAGCGTGGACTTGCCGGATCCGGTGGGACCGGCGACGCAGATCAGGTCGCCGGGAGAGAGCGCGAAGGTGACTCCGTCGACGGCGCGCGTGGGGGCTCCGTGCCCGATCCGATCGATGACCAGATCGAAGCAGTCGATCACGTTCGAGGAGTGTTGCCTTCGGGACATAGGTTCCATCCTCCCCCGAATCGGCCTTACGGTCCGTTACGACTCGGTGAAGCGCTGGCGCTCGATGTCGAGATCGCGCAGGCGCATGCGCAATGCCCGGCCGCCGTCCGAATCCGCAGGCACTCTCTGCACAGCGCCGAGCAGCTCGTTCTTCTCCCGATCGAGGTTGCGCAGGATCATGCGCCGGAACAGATCCGCCGTCGATCTGGCCGCCCCCTCCTCATCGCGTGCCGGGAACGGCGACATCAGCAGCTCCCCGGCGAGCAAGCGGTACGGCTCGCGCACCGCGTTGACAGCATCCATCGCCCATCCGACGCGCGTACGGTCGGATGCGGCGACGACGACTTCGCGGATCGCTTCCAACGCCGGGTGGCGGAACGGCACCTCGAATGCGCGCGCCAGCGTGGCCTGATCGATCTGATGCCCGTACTGCAGGGCTCCCATCATCGCGCCGCGCTCGAGTGCGACGTCGGCCGTGCGCGGCAGGCTCGCCAGCGTCACGGGTGCGACTGCCGTCGGCTCCGAACCCGCCGGCACAGCCTCTGCCGGTTCGCGTCGTGCAGGAGCGTGGTTCGCTCCTGCACGACCAGCACGCTCCACCTCGGCGCGCACCTCGGTCGGGTCCATGCCCAGACGTCGGGCGAGCATCCGCTCGTACCCTGGGCGCAGCAGGCGATCGCGGATCTCGGCCACGATCGGTGCTGCCGCTCGCAGCGCGCCGACCTGCCCCTCGACGGTGGCGAGGTCGAAACCGCTGAGTCTGCGGTCGATCGCGAACTCGAACATCGGCACCTTGGCGTCCATGAGCCCACGCACCGCAGCGTCGCCGCGCTGCAGCCTCAGATCGCACGGATCGAGACCGTTCGGGGCCACGGCGACGAAGGTCTGCGCGTTGAAGCGGTCATCCTCTGTGAAGGCGCGCAGCGCCGCCTTCTGGCCCGCCTCGTCGCCGTCGAACGTGAACACGACCTCCCCCGAGGCGTTGTCGTCGCCCATCACACGGCGCAGAACCTTGATGTGCTCCGCGCCGAACGCCGTGCCACAGGTCGCGACAGCTGTGGTCAGACCCGCAAGGTGGCACGCCATGACGTCGGTGTACCCCTCGACGACCACGACGCGTCGCGGATCGCCTCGAGAGATGTCGCGCTTGGCCAGGTCGAGCCCGTAGAGCACCTGGGCCTTCTTGTAGATGATCGTCTCGGGAGTGTTCAGGTACTTCGGCCCCTGGTCGTCGTCATACAGCTTGCGGGCGCCGAAGCCGATGGTCTGTCCTGTGACATCGCGGATCGGCCAGACCAGCCGTCCGCGGAATCTGTCGTACACCCCGCGCTGTCCCTGTGACACGAGTCCGGCCGCGAGCAGCTCGTCGCGCGTGAATCCCTGCGCGGTGAGGGCCTTCATCATCCCTTCCCATCCGCGCGGCGCGTAGCCGACGCCGAAATGGGCTGCGGCACCGGCGTCGAAGCCGCGTTCTCCGAGGAACTTCCGGCCGGTCTCCGCTTCGGCCGACAGCAGTTGGCCGCGGAAGAACTCGGCTGCCGCGGTGTTCGCCGCGTACAGGCGGCTGCGGCCGCTGTTCTCCGGTGCCGACCCGCCGTCCTCGTAGTGCAGGGTGTAGCCGATGCGTCCCGCGAGGCGCTCGACCGCCTCGGTGAAGCTGACGTGATCCATCTCCCGCAGGAACGAGTACACGTCGCCGGATTCTCCGCAGCCGAAGCAGTGGTAATAGCCGACCTGCGGGCGCACGTGGAAGCTGGGGCTCTTCTCGTCGTGGAACGGGCAGAGCCCCTTGAGCGAGCCGACGCCGGCCGACTTCAATGCGACGCGTTCTCCGACGATGTCGCCGATGTTGGTGCGCGACTTCACCTCATCGACGTCTGCCTGGCGGATCCTCGGCATCAGTTCGCCCTTTCGGCGAGTGCCCGTTCGTCCTCGTGCGCGCCGGAGCGCTGCCTAACATGACGCGGGGACCAGATGCCGACCTCAGCAGGGTCGACATCGCCGACGAGCCTGCTGTGCCAATCCAGGGCCGTCTGATCCGTCAGGCTGGCGATCTGGTCGACGACCACTCGCGCGCGCTGCGCATCCGTCTCCGCGTCGTGGAAGTCCGCCGCGAAGGCGGGCTCGAGCACATCTGCTCCCGCCGTCCACAGCGCATCGGTCGACCAGAGTGCATCGGCAAGGCGCTTGAGCACGCGTCGCTGCTCCTTGTAGACGCCCTTGCGGGCCTCGATCGTCACGATCGCCTGTCCCATGATGCCCTTGAGTACGGCGATCTCCGCCTCCACCACCCGCGGCACGACGACGTGCGCGCTGTACCGGGCGAGCGCCGGGCCCCGATAGGTCTCACGCGTCGCGGCGACGGCGGCGCGCGCGAAGCGGCCGATCAGGTCGCTGGTGAGGTTCTTGAGCCCGGCGAGATCGCGGCGTGAGCGGTCGAAGGACTTCAGCCACATCGGCTGGCTCGTCAGGCGGTAGAGAGCGTCGGCGAGCTCTTCCCTGGTGAAGTCGTACCCGACCCATTGCTGCACGCGCCCGACCAGCGCATCGTGTTGCTTCGGGTTCGACAGCGTGGCCACATCGAGGTAGCCGTTGACGATCGCGTCTTCGAAGTCGTGCACGGAATAGGCGATGTCATCGGAGAGATCCATGATCTCCGCCTCGATGCAGCGCAGACGCCCAGGTGCGTCCTCGCGCATCCAGCGGAACACGTCCTCATCCTCGGGATACACGCCGAACTTCAGACGTCCGCCGGGATCGGGGACGGGGCTGTCGACCGTCCACGGATACTTGCAGGTCGCGTCGAGGCTCGCCCGCGTGAGGTTCAGCCCGACGGAATGGCCGTCCGCGTCGAGGACCTTCGCCTCCAGGCGGGTGAGGATGCGCAGCGACTGCGCGTTGCCCTCGAAGCCGCCGATCGGCTCCGCCCATTCGTTCAGGGCGCGTTCGCCGTTGTGGCCGAACGGCGGATGCCCCAGATCGTGACTGAGGCAGGCGGTGTCGACGACGTCGGCCGAGACGCCGAGAGCCCCGGCGAGTTCTCGGCCGACCTGCGCGACCTCGAGCGAGTGCGTCAGCCGATTGCGGGCGAAGTCAGCCGTGCTCGCAGGGCTCAGCACCTGCGTCTTCGCCGCCAGACGGCGCAGGCCGGCCGAGTGCAGCACTCTGGCACGATCTCGGGCGAAGTCATCACGCTCTGAGCGGTGCTGCTCACTGACGAAGCGCGCCGTGTCGCGCGCGTCGTAGCCGTCGATCCGCGCACCGCCAAACGCTGCGACAGGCTCAGCGGTCGAAGGATCAACCACCACTGTTCTCGATCTCCGCGCCGCGCAGCATCTCGCCGGTGTCGCCGGCGACATCACGTGAGTCCAGCCACTTGTCGGGCAGAGCAGGGCGCTTCGGGCGACCGGCACGACCGCGCTGACCCTCGGCATCCGCTCCGGGATACGGCGCATCACGGTCGAGCTGACCGAGCAGGTCATCGATGTGGGCGAGGCTCTGCGCAGTGGCGAGGCCGGTGCGCACGTCACTGCCGACCGGATAGCCCTTGAAGTACCATGCGACGTGCTTGCGGATATCGCGGCATCCGTGATCCTCGTCCTCGAGGAACTCGACCAGCAGCTGCGCATGCCGGCGGAAGGCATCGGCGACGAAACCGAGGGTGGCGTCGACCGGTCGAGACTCGGCGCCGAACGCTGCGGCGAGATCGCCGAACAGCCACGGGCGGCCCAGGCATCCGCGCCCGACGACGACGCCGTCGCAGTCGGTCTCGGCCATCATCCGCACGGCGTCATCGGCCGACCAGATGTCGCCGTTTCCGAGCACCGGGATGCTCGTGACAGCCTGCTTCAACTCGCCGATCGCGTTCCAGTCGGCGTGGCCGGAGTAGAACTCGCTCGCGGTGCGGGCATGCAGGGCGACGGCAGCGGCACCGGCGTCTTCGGCGGCGCGCCCGGCGTCGAGGAACGTGAGGTGGTCGGCATCGATGCCCTTGCGCATCTTCACCGTCAGCGGGATGTCTCCGGCGGCCTTGACCGCCTGATCGACGATCTCCGCGAACAGACCGGTCTTCCACGGCAGCGCTGCTCCCCCGCCCTTGCGGGTGACCTTGGGGACGGGGCATCCGAAGTTCAGGTCAATGTGGTCGGCGTGGTCTTCCGCCACGATGATGCGCACCGCCTCGGCGATGGTCTTCGGGTCGACGCCGTAGAGCTGGATAGACCGCGGCGTCTCGCTCTCGTGGTGGCGGATGAGCCGCATCGTCGTGTCGTTGCGTTCCACCAGCGCGCGAGACGTGATCATCTCGCTGACGTAGAGGCCCGCGCCGTATTCACGGCACAGGAGACGGAACGCGGTGTTGGTGATGCCCGCCATGGGTGCGAGGACGACAGGCACGTCGAGGTCGATCGGGCCGATGCGCAGGGCGCGAGCGGGGGCGGAAGCGAGAGTCATATCCCTTCCATTCTCCCATCCCCACGGCCCTCGGCGCCGCACCGCGTCTTAGGCTGTGGATATGACCGAAACCAGCGTGCGCCAGATCCCATTCACCGATGCCACCGGCGCCGAGAAGACGCTCGACGACCTGGGGGCCGATGTTCTGCTCGTCGTCAACGTGGCATCGAAGTGCGGTCTCACGCCCCAGTACGAGCAGCTCGAGCAGTTGCAGCGCACCTACGGCGACCGCGGCTTCAGCGTCGTCGGGTTCCCGAGCAACCAGTTCATGGGTCAGGAGCCCGGTTCGGTCGAGCAGATCCTGGAGTTCTGCTCCACCACGTACGGCGTGACCTTCCCCGTGAACGACAAGGTCAAGGTCAACGGCAGGAACGCCACCGAGCTCTACAAGGCGCTCAAGGAGACGCAGGACGCCGGCGGCAAGGCCGGACGTGTGGAATGGAACTTCGAGAAGTTCCTGGTGCTGCCGGACGGTTCGGTCAAGCGCTTCCGTCCGAAGCAGAAGCCGGACGCCCCCGAGATCGTCGAGGCGATCGAGGGCGCCCTGGTCCGCTAGACCGCGGCTTCTTCCTGATCCGCCGGTGCGGAGTCGCTCTCGCCGCGTTTGGCCCAGAGGTCTCGCAGCACGTTCTCGAACGTGGCCGGCGGCTGTGCGCCCGAGATACCGTACTGACCGTCGATCACGAAGAACGGCACGCCCTGGATGCCGTAGGCGCGAGCCTGCGCCTGGTCCTGACGGACATCCGGGAGGTGCTTCTCACTCTCGAGCGCCGCGCGAGCCTCATCGGCGTCGAGCCCGACCTCGACCGCCAGCTCGATCAGGTCGTCGATGCGCCCGACATGCTTGCCCTCGGTGAAGTACGCCGACATCAGGCGCTCTTCCATCTCGTGCTGCAGATCGTTCGCCTTGGCATGGTGCAGCAGTTCGTGCGCCTTGACCGTGTTCGTGTGCTTCAGCAGATCGAAGCGGTACTCCAGGCCGGCGTTCTTGGCAATGCCGGTCACGTTGTCGAGCATGCCCACCACCTGGTCACGGGGCATGCCCTTGTGGCCGGCGAGGAAGTCGATCTCGTCTCCGTCGAAGTCGACAGGAGTGTCGGGCGAGAGTTCGAACGAGTGGAAGGTGACGGTGACCTTCGGAGCGTCTTCGTCGCCGGCGACCGCCGCAAGACCTGTTTCGAGGTTGCGCTTGCCGATGTAGCACCACGGGCAGGCGATGTCGGACCAGATGTCAATCGAGATAGGTTGGCTCACCTCAGTGGGAACCTTCTCTGACCCGCGAATATTCCGTTGATAGCATCTTCGGATGCTCTCAGCCGACGATCCGCTCCCCTTCCAGCCGGAGCGCGTGCTGATCGCCGGCGTCACCGGCTCGGGGAAGACCACGCTCGCACGGCGGATCGCGGCCCGCTGGAATCTCACGCACCAGGAGCTCGACGCGCTCTACCACGGACCCGGCTGGACACCCCGACCTGAGTTCCTCGACGAAGTGCGCGCATTCGCCGCAACGGACCGGTGGGTGACCGAGTGGCAGTACACATCCAAGGGAACGAACACGGTCCTCCCGCGAAGTGCTGATCTGCTGCTGTGGCTCGACTACCCGTACGGCGTCGCACGCCGACGGCTCATCCGTCGCACCTGGAAGCGTCGCATCCTACGCACGAAGCTCTGGAACGGGAACGTCGAGCCGAACCTGTGGCATGCGCTCACCGTGCGCGGCGACGAGAACATCCTCGACTGGCAGCGCCGCACTCGCCACAAGTGGAGCGAGCGGATGCCGCAGATCGAAGCAGAGCACCCGCATCTGACGATCGTCCGGCTCACGCATCCGCGCGAGACGGAGCGCTGGCTCGCACACCAGCGGGGCGTTGAGCGAGCGAAGCGAGACGAAACGGGCTGAGCGAGCGAAGCGAGTCGAAGCCACGACCTCACCGAGCCGCATAGGCACCGCCCCTCCGTTGATAGCATCTTCGGATGCTCTCAGCCGACGATCCGCTCCCGTTCCGGCCCGAGCGCGTGCTGATCGCCGGCGTCACCGGTTCGGGAAAGACGTCCCTCGCCGGCCGCATCGCACGTCTCTGGTCGCTCGAACACATCGAGATCGACTCGCTCTTCCACGGCCCGGACTGGACCCCGCGTCCGGAGTTCCTCGACGACGTGCGCGCATTCGCCGCAACGGACCGGTGGGTGACCGAGTGGCAGTACACCAGCAAGGGCACGGATGAGATCATGACGCCGCGCGCGCAGCTCGCGCTCTGGCTGGACTATCCGTATCGAGTGGTGCGCTCGCGACTGATCCGTCGCACTCTGGGCCGCAGCATCCTGCGCACCGAGATGTACAACGGCAACGTCGAGAAGCCCTTGTGGAAGCTGCTGGCGACCCGCGATCCTGGCGAGAACATCCTCGCGTGGCAGACCAAGACGCTGGGGTTCTGGACGGCGAAGATGCCAGACGTCCGAGAGCGATTCCCCCATCTCACGATCGTGCGGCTGCGACACCCGCGCGAGACGGAGCGCTGGCTGCAATCTCAGGCGGACGGCGCATCCACCGCGCCGCCGAAGCGGCGATCGCGCGACACATAGATCTCGATCGCACGCCACAGCTCCTGACGCGAGAAGTCGGGCCAGAGCGTGTCGAGGAACACCATCTCGGCGTACGCCGACTGCCAGAGCAGGAAGTTCGAGGTGCGCTGCTCGCCCGAGCTGCGCAGGAACAGGTCGACGTCCGGCAGCTCTGGCACGTACAACTGGCGGCCGATCATCTTCTCGGTGATCGCCTTCGGCTTCAGACGCCCGGCGGCCACCTCGCCCGCAAGTGAGCGCATCGCGTCTACCAGCTCGACCCGCCCGCCGTAGTTCACGCACATCGTGAGTGTCAGCACGTCGTTGTCCCTGGTCAGCTCCTCCGCGCGCTGCAGCTCCTTGATCACAGATCCCCACAGTCGAGGCTTTCTTCCCGCCCAGCGGATCCGCACGCCCCACTCGTTGAGTTGGTCGCGCCGACGATGCAGCACGTCGCGGTTGTATCCCATCAGGAAGCGCACCTCCTCGGGCGAGCGAGCCCAGTTCTCGGTCGAGAACGCGTAGACCGACAGATGCTTCACACCGGCCTGGACGGCGCCGGCGACGACGTCGAGCAGCACCTCTTCACCGGCTTTGTGCCCCTCGATGCGGGTGAGGCCCTGCTTGTTCGCCCAGCGGCCGTTGCCATCCATCACGATCGCCACGTGCTCGGGCACCTTGGCGAACACGGGCGGATGCACACCGGTCCAATCGAGCGGGCGGTACGCGACAGCGTCCTTGTGCGTGTACGGCTTCGGAGTCAACGAAAGTCCTCTCGAGACGAGTCAAAGACGTGGGCGAGCGAGCGGATGCCGCGTTCCAGATGGAACTGCGCGTATGCCGACACGAGCCCGGAAGCGGCGGCGGTCTCGGCGTGCGGCGCCGCATCCACGGCATCCCACTCCCCCTGCATGAGGGCGCGCAGCAGCTGCAGCGTCGACTGCGAGACGCGAGGGCTGCCGGCGGGAGCGCAGTTCGAGCACACGAGGCCACCCAGCTGCCCGATGAAGTGCGTGTGCGGGCCCGGCGTGGCGCAGCGCGCGCAATCGCTCAGCGAAGGAGCCCAGCCCGAGAGCGCCATGACACGCAGCAGATAGGAATCCAGGATGCTGCGCGGGGCGTGCTCGCCACGGGAGAGCGCGCGAAGGCCTCCGACGAGCAGCAGGTACTGCTCCGGCGTCGCCTCCGCGTCGCTGAGACGGTCGGCGGTCTCGACCATGGCGTTCGCCGAGGTGAAGCGATCGTAGTGCGCAGCGATCTCCGCACCGTATGCGCCGAGGGACTCCGCCTGCTGCACGATGTCGAGCGATCGACCCTGGTACAGCTGCAGGTCGGCGACCATGAAAGGCTCCAGCCGGGAGCCGAACTTCGACGAGGTGCGCCGCACACCCTTGGCGACGGCACGGATCTTGCCGTTGCGCCGAGACAGCATGGTGACGATCCGATCCGCCTCACCGAGCTTGTGAGTGCGCAGGATCACCGCTTCGTCTCGATAGGTGGGCACTGTCCGATTATCCTCCGTCCACGACACAATGGTCGTGTGACCGAACCGCTCTTCACCATTCCGCTCTGGGCGGACCTTCTCGGCGTCGGCCTCGGCGGCATCCAGGGCGCGATGTTCGCCTCGGGGTTCCGGGGCCAGCGCCGACTCGACCTGCTCGGGGTTGCGATCATCGGCATCCTGATCGGGATGGGCGGAGGTCTCATCCGTGATCTGCTGCTGGGGCAGCCACCGGCGACGCTGCAGAACAACTGGTATCTCATCGCCGCCGGTGGTGCTGCCATCATCGGCATGCTGCTTGCCGGTCTCCTGAACCGGGCGAACGCCGTCATCGTGGGTCTCGATGCCGTCGTCATCGGAATGTTCGGTGCTTTTGGCACCAGCAAGGCAATCGGTCTGGGTGTTCCGCCCGTGCCTGCGGTCTTCATCGGCGTATGCGCCGCTGTAGGCGGCAGCATCCTGCGCGACGTCATCATGGGGCTGCCCGTCGCGATCATGCACGTCGGCTCGCTCTACGCCGTCGCCGCCCTTCTCGGATGCAGTGTGATCGTCACGGTGCACGCCTTCGGCGTGAGCATCACGATCGCCGGCGTCATCGGGCTGGTCGTGACGGCGGTGATCCGCGTGCTGGCCGTGATCTTCGACGTGTCGCTCCCGGAACAGCGCCGCCTCTACCGCCGCAAGGTGGCGGCAGAGACCGGCGCCATCCCGATCGTGAAGCCCTAGGGTCGCTCTAGGCGGTCGCGAGTTCCGGCTGGCGGGTGCGGATCGAGCGGTTCACGCCCGACACGATCGCCTTGAGGCTCGCCGTGGAGATGTCGCCGTCCACTCCGACGCCCCACAGTCGCTGGTCGCCCACCTGGAGCTCGACGTAGGCAGCGGCCTGCGCGTCGCCGCCTGAGCTGAGAGCGTGCTCGACGTAGTCGTAGACCGTGATGTCGAACCCCTGCGCGCGCAGCACCTCGACGAACGCGGCGACCGGCCCGTTGCCCTCGCCCGAGACGGCGTACTGCCGCTCCTCGTCGCGGAGGGTCACATCGAGCACCACCTCGCCAGACATGTCGCTGCGCGTCTGCGTCGCGAGCAGCTCGAAGCGGCCCCACTTCGCGTCGGCGTCGTCGGACGGCAGGTACTCGTCGTTGAAGATCGACCAGATCTGATCGCTCGTGACCTCGCCGCCCTCGGCGTCCGTCTTGGACTGCACGACGCCGGAGAACTCGATCTGGAGCTTGCGCGGCAGGTCGATCGCGTGATCGGTCTTGAGCAGATACGCGATGCCCCCCTTGCCGGACTGCGAGTTCACCCGGATGACGGCCTCATAGGAGCGGCCCAGATCCTTCGGGTCGATCGGCAGGTACGGTACGGCCCACTCGATCTCGTCGACCGTCTTGCCTGCGGCCGCAGCCTCGGCGGCCATCGCCTCGAAGCCCTTCTTGATCGCGTCCTGATGCGAGCCGCTGAAGGCGGTGAAGACCAGGTCGCCGGCCCACGGGCTGCGCTCCGGCACCGGCAGCTGGTTGCAGTACTCGACCGTGCGCTTGACCTGGTCGATGTCGCTGAAGTCGATCTGCGGGTCGATGCCCTGCGTGAACAGGTTGATGCCCAGCGCGACGAGGTCGACATTGCCGGTGCGCTCGCCGTTGCCGAACAGGCAGCCCTCGATGCGGTCGGCACCGGCCATGTACCCGAGCTCGGCCGCGGCGATCGCCGTACCACGGTCGTTGTGAGGGTGCAGCGACAAGATGATGTTCTCGCGGTGGGCGAGACGGCGGCTCATCCACTCGATCGAGTCGGCGTAGACGTTCGGCGATGCCATCTCGACCGTGGCGGGCAGGTTGATGATGACCTTGCGCTCCGGCGTCGGCTCGAACACCTCGATCACCTGGTTGCAGATGTCGAGGGCGAACTCGAGCTCGGTGCCGGTGTAGCTCTCCGGCGAGTACTCGTAGTACACCTGCGTCTCGGGGACGCGCTTCTCATACTCGCGGCACAACCGTGCGCCCTCGAGTGCGATGTCGATGATGCCCTGCTTGTCGGTGCGGAACACGACGTCGCGCTGCAGGATGCTGGTGGAGTTGTACAGGTGCACGATGGCCTGCTTCGCACCGGCGATCGACTCGTAGGTGCGCTCGATCAGGTGCTCACGCGCCTGGGTCAGCACCTGGATCGTGACGTCATCGGGAATGAGATCCTCTTCGATGAGCTGCCGCACGAAATCGAAGTCGGTCTGGCTCGCCGACGGGAACCCGACCTCGATCTCCTTGTAGCCCATGTCGACGAGCAATTGGAACATGACGCGCTTGCGCTCTGGTGACATCGGGTCGATGAGCGCCTGGTTGCCGTCACGCAGATCGACCGCGCACCAGCGGGGTGCTTCGGTGATGCGCTTGGACGGCCAGGTGCGATCGGGAAGATCGACGGTGATCAGCTCGTGGAACGGCCGGTACTTGTGGATCGGCATCGTGGACGGGCGCTGGGAGTTCTGCATGATGGGCTTCTTCTCTTCGTCAAAATGATCGGGCCAACACAAGCGCCGCGACGAGGAAGGCCCTAGTTTGAGGACTCGTCGCGGCAGCTAAGAAGAAGCAGACCAGCGAAATGCATGACGCCATGCTAGCAGGCGAGAGGGGAATATCCGCACCGGCGGATGAGCGAATCTCTCAGGAGGCGACGGTGATGAGATCAAGACCGGGAAAGCGCGAGAATCCCCGGTCTGCCGTGAGGAGCGGGATGCCGCGAGACACCACGTGAGCGCGGCGTTCACCGCCCTTCATCGACTGAAACGAACGAGTCCAGCCCCCAGTTCTGCTCGTACGATCATCGACGCGGAGTACTCCTCGTGTTGAGAAGCCTCAACCGCGCCTTCACTTCTGTGACTGAATGTTCGACATCGTCTCTGAGCGGGATCACACGCATGCGCGCACGATTGTGCACAGGCACCACGGCGCCGGTCTCCGCCTAAAAGCGATCGGGTTCGCGGCATGTCCCTCGGCAAGGAACCTGGTCGCCTCCAGCGCCCGCGACAGCGGATACGTGCGAGACACCGGTACTTCCAGCATTCCGCGCCCGGCGAGATCTACGAGCTCACCGCGGATGCTATCGCGAAAACCGGAACTGTCCGGTGCCGAGCCGACGATCCAACGCAATCCTTCCGCGCGGGCGCGACCCGCCGCTGCGATCGTGACGATGCGCTCCCGGTCGGCGACGAGCTCCAGCGACACGTCGATCGCTTCGTCGGTGCCCACGGCATCCAGCGCTGCGGCGAACTCACCGCCGGCAGCATCACGCGCACGGTCGGCGAGTCCTTCGCCATACATGATCGGGGTGCCCCCGAATCGGCGCACCTCGTCGAATCGGGACTCACTTGCGGTACCGATGACGTGAATGCCGCGGTGCGCGGCCTGCTGCAGCACGCTGACGCCGACGGCCCCTGATGCGCCGTGCAGCAGAATAGTCTCGCCGGCCGCCGCGTGGGTGACGGCGAGCATCTCGGTCGCGGTGGTGCCGGCGAGCAGGAGGTTTGCCGCGGCCGCATGCGTGAGTGCGGCCGGCTTCGCGAAGGCCTTCTCGGCGGGGATCGTGATCTCCGTGGCGTAGCCGCCGCTGACGCGGAAGGCCACGACCTCGTCGCCTATCTGCGCAGGCCATCACTGTTCCCGATTCTTCCTGCGTAGGACACCCACGTGCTCGGCGTCCGGGACTGGCGGTCCCGATCTTGGTCGGCGGTTCTCGGTGTCACCAGCCCCGACGCGATTGCCGCGTTCTGTCAGCGCCACAAGCGCCAGATGCCGATCGGCCGTCCAGCAGACGAGCTTGCCCTTGTGATCGGTGCTGCGTCCGAGGATCCCGGCATCAGCGAGCTCCGTCAGTGCTTTGTGCACGGCTGCGATCGAGACCTCATGACGCACCGCGGCGGTGGTCACGGTGAGCACAGGGTTCGAGGCAAGGTCATCGACGATGCGCAGCACGACGGCCCCCTTTCGCGGCGCGGCCGGCGAAATCCCACGTGTCGTTCGAAAGTCGATCAACGTGCGCATCGTCTCCTGTTGCAATCTCTCGATATCCCCGTACAACTGGATCGCATTCTCGGCTGCCTGTACAGCAGCCGCTGAAAATCCGACGATCCAGTCGTCGAGGCGCTGAGGTTTCGAACGAAACGCGCCAAGGCCTGAAATATAGGCGTTCGTGTCACCGGCGAACACGGTACTGATCGGCACCAAGATGTTTCGCAATGCATCGCTGCGGCGCAGCACCGTGTGAATCAGCGCGCGTCCGGTGCGCCCGTTCCCATCGACGAACGGGTGGATCGTCTCGAACTGCGCATGTGCGATCGCGGCCCTGACAACCGCATTTCCTTCAGTCGAGGTGAGAAAACGCGCAAGGTCGTCGACAAGTCGAGGAACCTCCGATTCAGGAGGAGGCACGAAGTCCGCACGGAGCGGACTCCATCCCGCGCCCCCCACCCAGTTCTGCTCGCGTCGCAGTCCTGGCTCCAACGACGGTTCGATGACATGCTGCAGTCGCTCTATGTCCACGACTGTGATCGGTTGGCGTCGATCCGACAGGATCGCTATCGCATCTTCAGTGGCGCGAACGTTGGCCACGACTTCGAGCGCGATGCGCGAACCTTGCCGCAACAGCTCGGCGACAGCCAACCGCTTCGGTGTGATGCGGTTGCCCTCGATCCACGACGAGGAGATGCTTTCTGAGCGGATCAAGAGGTGGTTCAGGTATCCACCTTGCGCCGAGATACGCTCATCGGCTCGCGCAAGAACGGCGAGAGCATCCTCTGCCGCCTCTCGAGCCTCGGGTCCGAGTTCGGGAAGAGCGCTGCCGAGTTCGTCGGGCACATACGCGAGATAACGACCGGGAGCACGATCACGTCGGCTGAGCTGTCCGTGTTCCGCGGACTGCCACAGTCTTTCGACGAACGTGCCCACATCAGCTCCAGCCATTTGAAATCCGTATAAATCAACTTTACGGTATTTAAAGTTGATTTAACGGTTGATTCGGCCAGCTTGTCAGAAACCCAGGCGTCCCAGCTGCTTCGGGTCGCGCTGCCATTCTTTCGCGACCTTCACATGCAGTGCGAGGAAGACCCGCGTGCCGAGCAGGTCTTCGATGCCGACACGTGCCCGCTTTCCGACATCCGCCAGTCGCTTGCCCTTGTGTCCGATGATGATCGCCTTCTGGCTGTCGCGCTCGACGACGATCTGCGCGTGCACGTCGGTGAGGTCGCTGTTCTCGCGCGGCGCCACGTCATCGATGACGACCGCGATCGAGTGCGGCAACTCGTCGCGCACACCCTCCAGAGCGGCCTCGCGGATCATCTCCGCGATCCGGTCCTCCTGCGACTCGTCGGTCGTGATCCCCTCCGGGTACAGCGCCGGCCCCTTCGGCATCATCGACAGCATCTCATCGGTGAGCACGTCGAGCTGCTCACGTGTGAGCGCGGACAGCGGAATGACGGCTGCCCAGTCCTCCCGCAGGGCATCGACCTCGATGAGCCGCTCGGTGATCTGCTTGTGGTCGGCGATATCGGTCTTCGTGACGATCGCGACCTTCTTCGCCCGCGCGTAGCCGTCCAACGACGCCGCGATGCGACGGTCGCCGGGCCCGACCTTCTCGGTCGCCGGCACGCAGAAACCGATCACATCGACGTCGCCGAGCACCTGCTCCACGAGATCGTTGAGGCGCTCGCCGAGCAGGGTGCGAGGCTTGTGGATCCCGGGGGTGTCGACGATCACGAGCTGACCGCCAGGGCGGTTCAGGATGCCGCGGATCGCGCGCCTGGTCGTCTGCGGCTTCTCGCTGGTGATGGCGATCTTCTCGCCGACCAGAGCGTTCGTCAGAGTGGACTTTCCGACGTTGGGACGCCCGACGAAGGTCGCGAATCCGCTGCGGAAGGTGTCAGTCATCGTGTGTCTCCATCGTGCGTCTCTTCACCGGCGCCGGCGGCGCGTTCCACGAACACCGTGGCGATGCCCCTGCCCCGGCCGCGCGACGCGCCGCCGGTCAGTGTCAGTCCGTCGATCGTGGCGGTCACGCCGGGCTGAGGGATCTGGTCCACGGCCTTGCCGAGCAGACCGCCGATCGAATCCACGTCCTCGTCCTCGAGTTCGATGCCGAACAGGTCGCCGACGTCGTCCAGCGACAATCGGGCGCTGACGCGGTAGCGGCCCTCGCCCATCTCCACCACCTCGGCGGCGGCATGGTCGTACTCGTCGGAGATCTCGCCCACGAGCTCTTCGATCAGGTCTTCCAAGGTGACGAGTCCGGAGATGCCGCCATGCTCGTCGATCACGAGGCACACGTGCACGGCATCGCGTTTCATCTGCTGCAACAGCGTCTCGGCGCGCATCGATTCCGGCACGAACGTGGCCGGCCTCGCGATCGGGCGGATGGATGCTGCGCGCCACGCACTGTCGTCGCGATACGCGAACTGCACCAGGTCCTTGAGGTAGAGCACGCCGACGACGTCGTCCGCGTCATCATCGACAACCGGCATCCGCGATACGCCGCGTTGCAGGAACAGGGCCATCGCCTCGCTGTTCGTGGCCTCGGCATCGACCGTCACCATCTCGGTGCGCGGCACCATGACGGCGCGCACGAACTGGTCGGTGAAATCGAACACGGAGTGGATGAGGTCGCGGTCGTCCTCTTCGATGAGATCGTTCGAGGCCGCCTCGTCGACCATGCTGAGGAGCTGGTCCTCATTCGCGAACGAGCTGCGTCCTGTTCCAGGGGTGACCTTGTTGCCCAGCACGACCAGGCCCTGGGCGATCGGACCGAGGATGAGGCGCAGTCCGCGGACGATCGATGCCGTGCCGCGGATCATGCCCTCCGAGCGCTGTCGTCCGAACGTGCGCGGACTCGCGCCGACCAGGACGAAGGTGATGCCCGTCATGAGGATCGCCGCGGCGAGCATGGCCCACCAGAGGTTCTCGAACATGATCGTGAACGCGACGGTGACGAGCACCGCGGCGGTCACCTCCACGAGGACGCGGATGAACGCGATGGCGTTGACGTGGGCGTCCAGATCGTCGGCGATGCGGGAGAGGGCTTGCGCCCTGCGTCCCTCGGACGCCATCTCGGCGAGATCACCGCGCGAGGTGACGCTGTACGCGGCGTCGATGGCTGCCATCAGGCCGCCGAACGCCACCAGCAGAACGGCGGCGACAAGGAGGAGGATCTCCTCGGTCATCGGCCGCGTTCGGCGCGTGCGAATCCCTGGATCAGCTCCTTCTGCAGCCCGAACATCTCACGCTCCTCTTCGGGTTCGGCATGGTCGTATCCGAGCAGGTGCAGCAGCCCGTGCGTGGTGAGGAGGATGAGCTCGTCCATCAGAGAGTGACCGGCGGCCTGAGCCTGGGCCTCTGCGACCTGCGGGCAGAGCACGATGTCGCCGAGAAGGCCCGCAGGCGTCGGGCGGTCTTCCGTGCCCGGTCGCAGCTCGTCCATCGGGAAACTGAGCACGTCGGTCGGGCCCGGCTCGTCCATCCACTGCACGTGGAGAGCTTCCATCGCGCCCTCGTCGACGAGCACGATAGCGACCTCGGCATCGGCGCTGACATGCAGCTGAGCGAGATTGAAGTCGGTGAGCCGCTGGAGCACCGTCTCGTCGACGTCGATGGCCGACTCGTTGTTGATCTCGATCATGATGAGTGTCCTCGTTTCGGCGAACGGTCCCTCGGCCCTGGGCGCAGCCCACCGCGACGTTCCGTCCGAGCATCCGGTCCCTGAGCCTGTCGAAGGGCGTGCGCCTGCTCGCGTTCCACCCGCTGTGCGGTGCGCTGCTCGTCGTACTCGCTGTAGGCGTCGACGATCCTGCCGACCAGGGAATGACGCACGACATCGGCGCTGGTGAGCCGGGAGAAGTGGATGTCCTCGATGTCGTCCAGCACGCGGGTGACGAGGCGAAGGCCCGAAGCCCCCTGTGGCAGGTCGACCTGGGTGATGTCTCCGGTGACGACCATCTTCGTGCCGAATCCGAGACGGGTCAGGAACATCTTCATCTGCTCCGGCGTGGTGTTCTGCGCCTCGTCGAGCACGACGAAGGAGTCGTTGAGCGTTCGTCCGCGCATGTACGCGAGGGGTGCCACCTCGATCGTGCCCGTGGCCATCAGGCGCGGGACGACGTCGGGATCCATCATCTCATTGAGGGCGTCGTAGAGCGGGCGCAGATACGGGTCGATCTTGTCGTTCAACGTGCCGGGAAGGAACCCGAGTCGCTCCCCCGCCTCCACGGCGGGACGAGTGAGGATGATGCGCGTGACCTCTTTGCGCTGGAGGGCCTGCACGGCCTTCGCCATCGCGAGGTACGTCTTGCCGGTTCCGGCGGGGCCGATGCCGAAGACGATCGTGTTCTCCTCGATCGCGTCGACGTACTCCTTCTGCCCCATGGTCTTCGGCCGGATCACGCGGCCCCTGGTCGACAGGATCGCTTCGCCGAGAACCTCGCTGGGCCTGGGACCGCCTTCCTGGCGGAGCATGCGCGCGGAACTCTCGACGTCGCTGGGAGCGAGGTCGTAGCCTTCTCTTGTCATCGTGAGCAGTTCCTCCACGAGGTTCTTGGCCGCGGCGACGGGTTCCCGGTCGCCGGTGAGGGTGATCTCATTGCCGCGGACGAGCACCTGCACGTCCGGATGCTGCTTCTCGAGCATCTTCAGCAGGCGGTCCTGGGGCCCGAGCAGCCTCACCATGGCGATGCCGTCGACGTAGATCTTCTCGACGGTCGGGGTCGAGTCGGGGTCAGGCAACGAGGCTCTTCTCCGTCAGCCCGCCGGCGAGGATGTGGGCGTGGACATGGAACACGGTCTGCCCGGCGTTCGCGCCGGTGTTGAACACGAGTCGGAAGTCGCCGTCGGCGTGATCGCCGGCGAGCTCACCGGCGAAGGCGATGAGTTCCGCGAGCAGTTCAGGATCGCCCGCGGCGAGTTCGACGACATCGCGGTACTGGTCGGTCTTCGGGATCACGAGCAGGTGCACAGGCGCCTGTGGCGAGATGTCGCGGATCGCGAACAGCTTTCCCGTGGACGCGATGATCTCACCGGGAACGTCACCGTTGAGGATTCGGGTGAAGATCGAGGGTTCCGTCATGCCTCTCAGTCTACGTGGCGCGGCCCCTCGGGCGGATGGAATCCGCGCGGGGCTGGGGGGGATCCCTGTTCGCGGGTCGTCGAGCGAGCGAAGCGAGACGAAACCGCTCTCCCCGCGGGTCGTTGAGCGAGCGAAGCGAGACGAAACGGGGTGAGCGAGCGTCAGCGAGTCGAAGCCGTACTCCCACACAGGGTGTTGCACGACGCTGCACTCCCCCGCGGGTCGTTGAGCGAGCGAAGCGAGACGAAACGGCTTGAGCGAGGAGCGCAGCGACGAGTCGAAGGCGCCTACTTATCCACAACCCGCTGACGGGGCTTCGACGCCGTCGTTATGGTGCCGTCATGGCACATGCATACATGCTCCGATGCTGCGATGGCACGCTGTATATCGGCAGCACAATCGACTTGGATCAGCGGCTGAAGCAGCACGAAGCCGGAATGGGCGCCGAGTACACCAAGCGCCGGCTCCCGGTGAGCCTCTTCTGGTGCGGCGAGTTCGACGGCATCGATGAGGCGTTCGCATGGGAGAAGCGACTCCAAGGGTGGAGCCATGCCAAGCGCGTCGCGTTCGCAGAAGGCGGACTCGACGCCGTCATCGGATGGCAGGCGCGTCAACGACGTGAGAAGAAGCGTTCGGCTTCGACTCGCTGACGCTCGCTCACCCCGTTTCGTCTCGCTTCGCTCGCTCAACGACCCGAGAAAATGCCACCGGCGGAGCGAAGCACCGTCCGGCGGAGCGAAGCACCGTCCGGCGGAGCGAAGCACCGTCCGCGGAGCGAAGCAGCGTCCGGCGGAGCGAAGCAGCGTCCGCGCTACCAGCGGCCGAGAGTTGCGGAGAGCACGGCGATCGCCGCAGGACCCGCGGTCGAGGTGCGCAGCACGGTGTCGCCGAGGCGTACGCGCTCGGCGCCGGCGGCCTCGAACTTCTCGAGCTCGTCCGGCGCGATGCCGCCCTCGGGGCCGACGATCAGCATCAGGTCACGATCGTCGGGCTCGACGGCTGACAGCCGCAAGGTCGCGGTCGGATCGAGCACCAGCATCCGCTGTCCGTCCGCGTGCGCGATGAGTTGCCCGGTCGAAAGCGGTGCCGACACCTCCGGCACCCACGCCCGATGGGCCTGCTTCGACGCCTCGCGGACGATCGCCGTCCACCGCTCGCGGCCCTTGACCGCCTTCGCGCCCTCCCACCGGGAGATGCTCCGAGACGCCTGCCAGGGCACGACCTCGTCGACGCCCAACTCGCACGCCGCCTGCACCGCGAGCTCGTCGCGGTCGCCCTTGGCGAGAGCCTGCACGAGAACCAGCCGTTTCGCCGGTGCCTCGATCGCCGCACGCCCGGCGATGCGAACATCCACGCGCGACGCGGAGACATCCGTCACCTCGCCGTCCAGCCATATGCCGGTGCCATCGCCGATCGTCACCGATTCGCCGACCCGCAGCCGGCGTACGACCGCGGCATGCTTCGCCTCGGCACCGGTCAGCGACACGATGTCTCCGGTGCTCGCCGAGCCCGAGTCCTCCACGAGGAAGTGCAGCGCCATAGGGCCTCCAGATCAGTGGCGGAAGTTCAGTGCCTGAACCTGTCACGCAGCTTCGAGAACAGTCCCTGCTGGAACTGCGCGAGCTGTGGACCCGGTGCCTTCTGCTTCTTCGCGAAGTCCTCGATGAGCGAACGCTGCGACGAATCGAGCTTCGTCGGAGTCACCACCTGCACACCCACCCGAAGGTCGCCGCGCTGCGTGCCGCGCAGCGGCGTGATGCCGCGGCCCTTGATCGTGAGCACATCTCCCGACTGCACGCCGGGGCGGATCTCGAGGTCGACCTTGCCGTCCAGAGCGTCGATCGCGGTCTCGGTGCCGAGGATCGCATCAGACATCGACACCTCGAGCGTCGCGAGCAGGTCATCGCCGTCGCGACTGAACGACGCGTGCGGAGAGACCGTGACCTCGACGTACAGATCACCGTTCGGGCCGCCGGCCTTGCCGACCTCACCCGAGCCCGGAAGCTGCAGGCGCAGCCCGGTCTCGACACCAGAGGGGATGTCGAGGGAGACGGTGCGACGAGAGCGCACGCGGCCCTGGCCTGCGCACGTGCCGCACGGGTGCGGGATCGTCGTGCCGTAGCCCTCGCAGGTGCCGCACGGCTGAGACGTCACGACATTGCCGAGCAGACTGCGCACCTGACGCTGCACGTGCCCAGAGCCGCCGCAGATGTCGCAGGTCACCGGCGACGTGCCCGCCTGCGTGCACGAGCCCTGGCAGGTCTCGCAGAGCACGGCGGTATCGACCTCGATGTCACGGTGCGCGCCGAAGACGACGTCGCCGAGGTCGAGCGTGACGCGCACAAGCGCGTCCTGCCCGCGTTCGCGACGTGAACGCGGACGGCCGCCTCGGCCACCGCCCTGCGCGGCTCCGAAGAACGTCTCGAAGATGTCGCCGAAACCTCCGAACCCGCCGAAGTCCCCGCTGCTGGCGCCGTCTCCGCCGCCCATGTCGTACCGGCGACGCGAATCGTCATCGCTGAGCACGTCGTAGGCGTGGGTCACGCTCTTGAAGCGCTCTGCCGCGTCGTCCCCAGGATTCACATCCGGGTGCAGCTGTCGAGCGAGCTTCCGATACGCCTTCTTGATCTCGTCCGTCGTCGCGTCACGCGACACTCCGAGAACCTCATAGTGGTCCGCCACAATCACCTTTCTGCATGTGCAAACTGTGGGAGCGATCCGCCTCAGCGGCTCGACTCGTCTTCATCGAGCATGCGCGACAGATAGCGGGCCACAGCCCGCGCCGCCGCAAGATTGCTCGGATAGTCCATTCGCGTCGGCCCCATGACGCCGACGCGCGCCGTGCCGCCATGCGTGAGGTAATTGCTCGCCACGATCGACGCCTCCGGCAGGCCGAAGGGCTCGTTCTCCGCGCCGATGCTCGCGGCGAGGCCGTGCTCGTCGGTCACCATCTCGCTCATCAGGCGCAGAAGTGTCACCTGCTCCTCGATCGCGGCGAGAAGGGGATGGATGCTGCCGCGGAAGTCCTGCTCGCGCCGGGCCAGAGTCGCCGCTCCTGCCATCACCAGTCGCTCCTGACGGAACTCCGCCAGCTCTTCGCCGATGATGCCGCCCAGTACTCGCACCGCCGCATCCGTTCGTGCGCTCTCCTGTGCCCCGATGAGCATCTGCACGCGCTCGGATGCCTCACGCACGGACTGTCCGGTGAGCAACGCGGACAGCCTCGCGCGCAGCACCGCGACATCCGCATCGTCCAGATCGATCGGCAATCCGGCGATGCGCTGCGACACGCCGCCCGCGTCCGTCACGAGAACCACGAGCAGGCGGTTGGGGGCGAGCGCGACCAGTTCGATATGCGTGAGGTTCGCGCGTGCGAACGACGGATACTGCGCGAGTGCGACCTGACCGGTGAGCTGCGTCAGCACCCGCACCGTGCGAGCCATCAGATCGTCGAGATCGGCAGGGTCTGTGAGGAAGGACTCGATCGCGCTGCGCTGCGCCGTCGAGAGCGGGCGCAGCTGCGCGAGGTGGTTGACGAAGACACGATAGCCCTTGTCGGTGGGGACACGGCCGGACGAGGTGTGCGGCGCAGTGATCAGCTCTTCGTCCTCGAGCTGCGCCATGTCGTTGCGGATCGTCGCCGCCGAGACGCCGAAGGAATGCCGGTCGACGATGGACTTGCTGCCGACGGGCTCATGCGATTCGACGTAGTCCTGCACGATGGCTCGAAGAACCTGCAGACCTCGTTCACTGACCACGTCGCCCCCTTCCCGTCTGGCACTCGAATACTAGGAGTGCCAATTCTACCCCGCTCGGGCTGAGAGCCGGCGAGGCACCTCGGGCATGAGGAGTCGTGCTCACCCGGTGAGGTCACGCACGACGGCATCGGCGAGCAGCCGCCCGCGCAGCGTCAGACGCACGCGCCCGCGCAGCGCTGCGGCGCCGTCGATCAGGCCGTCGGCGATGAGTCCGGCGACCCGATCGCGATTGGCCTCCGGGATGTCGGCGATCGCGAGGCCCTCCGCCAGCCTGCTCTCCAACAGCACGCGCTCCAGAAGGTGCGCCTTGGCGTCGGGTCGCTCCGTGCCTGCGGCGGGCGATTCGGATGCCGCGAGCCGTTGCGCGTACGCGGCGGGATGCTTCACGTTCCACCAGCGAAGACCCGCGACGTGACTGTGCGCCCCAGGACCGAACCCCCACCAGTCGCTCCCCCGCCAGTACGCCAGGTTGTGACGCGAGCGCTGCTCGTCGCTGCGCGCCCAGTTGCTCAGTTCGTACCAGTCGAACCCAGCGGCGGCGAGTCGCTGATCGGCGAGTTCGTACATGTCGGCCTGCAGGTCATCGTCCGGTCTGGGCACCTCTCCGCGGCGGATCTGACGTGCGAGCTTCGTGCCGTCCTCGATGATCAGCGCGTACGCCGAGATGTGGTCCGACTCCAGCGCGAGCGCCGCATCCAGAGACGCCTCCCAGTCTCCGAGCGTCTCGCCCGGGGCGCCGTAGATGAGATCGACGCTGACGGCGAGTCCGGCATCCTTGGCCGCCTCGACTGCTGTTCGCACGTTCTCCGGCTGGTGCGTGCGATCGAGCGCTGCGAGAACGTGCGGCACGGCCGACTGCATCCCGACCGACAGCCTCGTGACCCCGGCATCCGCGAGCGTTCGCGCGACCTCGGGCGTCACTGTGTCGGGGTTCGCCTCGACGGTGACCTCGGCACCCTCTGTCATGCCGAACGCATCGACGGCGGCGCCCAGCATCCGCGCCAGATCGCCAGGCGGGAGCAGCGTCGGCGTCCCTCCGCCGAAGAACACGGTGTCCATCGGGCGCAGCGCACCGGCCTCGGAGAGCACGCGGTGTGCGAGCGAGATCTCCGCGGAGAGCGTGTCAGCGTACTCATCCTGGCGCGCACCCCGCAGTTCGCCCGATGTGTAGGTGTTGAAATCGCAGTAGCCGCAGCGCACGCGGCAGAACGGTACGTGCAGGTACGCCGAGAACGGCGTCGCGGCGTCGATGGGAAGGGCGGAGGGAAGGCGGCCGTCCGAGGGCGCCGGATCACCCAGCGGCAGGGGGCCGCCCATCAGAGGCCGGCCATCAGGTGCGCGCCATCGGCTTCACGAATCACAGCGGCGTCGCGTAGAGCGGCGAGATCGCCCGGAGATAGCGCGCGAAGAGCTCTTTGCGGCGGCGTTTCACGAGCGTGCGGAACATCCGATACAGCAGGGCGTTCGGCGCGTCGAACGCTCGCACGGTGAACCAGACCTCGTCGTCGTCGCGCCACTCGATCTCGAAGAGCTCTTCGCCGCTGACGACGGACCCGCCGACGGTCCCGAGCACGAAGCCGATCCTGCGGCGCTCTTCGGTGACCGAGATCACGCGAAGCTCGGCGTCAGCACGCATGCCTGCCACACGTCCGCGCAGGTGCAGAGTCATCCCCGGTCCGACGAACGGAACGCCGTCGGCGTCGAAGCGCTGTTCGACCTCACGCGTACTCGGCGCGATCGGGTTGCCGTCCGCGTCGAAGCTGACGCCGGAATAGGCAGGACCGGCAGCGGGGCGCACATCCTCGATGCTGAGTCCGGCCGCTCGCTGCGCCGTCCACGACAGCAGAGCCTCACCGGCGGATCGGAAACGATCCTCGCCGCTGCCGAGCCGCCATGAGTTCTCGGCCGGCACGCTGCGCTCCGGCGGATAGTGCATCAGATCAGGGGCATGAGTAGCCCCGACGGCGGCATAGTCCACCGTGTCGTCTCGGAAAGTCCCGCGCCGCATGAGTTCCAGCCTACTTCGGGTTACCTGAACAGACACCCCCGCACCGCGGGAGAGCATTCGCTACTTCTTCTCCTTGCTGTCGACGTCGCCGCTCAGTGCCGCGATGAACGCCTCCTGAGGGACCTCGACGCGGCCGACCATCTTCATCCGCTTCTTGCCCTCCTTCTGCTTCTCGAGCAGCTTGCGCTTACGGCTGATGTCACCGCCGTAGCACTTGGCGAGCACGTCCTTCCGCAGGGCTCGGATCGTCTCGCGTGCGATGATCCTGGCGCCGATGGCCGCCTGGATCGGCACTTCGAAGTTCTGACGCGGGATCAGCTTGCGCAGTCGCTCCGCCATCAGGGTGCCGTAGGCGTATGCCTTGTCGCGGTGCACGATAGCGCTGAATGCGTCGACCTTGTCGCCCTGCAGCAGGACGTCGACCTTGACCAGATCGGCATCCTGCTGACCTGAGGGCTCGTAGTCGAGGCTCGCGTAGCCCTGGGTCTTCGACTTCAGCTGATCGAAGAAGTCGAACACGATCTCGCCGAGCGGCATGTTGTACCGCAGCTCGACGCGCTCCTCGGAGAAGTACTCCATGCCCAGCAGCGAACCACGGCGCGACTGGCACAGCTCCATGACCGTGCCGACGTAGTCCTTGGGCAGCAGGATCGCTGCCTTCACCATCGGCTCGGCGACCGAAGCCACCCTGCCGTCCGGATACTCGCTCGGGTTGGTCACCGTGACCTTCTCACCCGTGTCCGTGGTGACCTCGTAGATCACGCTCGGTGCGGTGGTGATGAGGTCCAGGTCGAACTCCCGCGTGAGTCGCTCCGTGATGATCTCGAGGTGCAGCAGACCGAGGAACCCGCAGCGGAAGCCGAAGCCGAGCGCGACAGAGGTCTCCGGCTCGTACACGAGGGACGCGTCGGACAGCTTCAGCTTGTCGAGCGCCTCGCGAAGCTCGGAATAGTCGCTGCCGTCGATCGGGTACAGCCCTGAATAGACCATCGGTTTGGGGTCGGTGTAGCCCGGCAGCGCCTTGGTCGCTCCGCCACGACTGGTCGTGACGGTGTCTCCGACCTTCGACTGGCGGACGTCCTTCACTCCGGTGATGAGATAGCCGACCTCGCCGACGCCGAGCCCCTCGGAGGGAATCGGCTCAGGGCTGGAGACCCCGATCTCGAGAAGCTCGTGGTTCGCGCGTGTCGACATCATCTGGATGCGCTCGCGCGGCGACAGGCTTCCGTCGATCATGCGCACGTAGGTCACGACGCCGCGATAGGAGTCGTAGACGGAATCGAAGATCATGGCCCGCGCCGGAGCATCCGCGTCGCCCTTCGGCGCCGGGATGTCCCGCACGATGCGGTCGAGCAGCTCTTCGACACCGACGCCCGTCTTGCCGGACACGCGAAGCACGTCTTCCGGCCTGCCGCCGATGAGATCGGCGAGCTCCTTGGCGAACTTGTCGGGATCCGCGGCCGGAAGATCGATCTTGTTGAGCACGGGGATGATGTGCAGGTCGTTCTCGAGAGCGAGATACAGGTTCGCGAGTGTCTGCGCCTCGATGCCCTGCGCCGCGTCGACGAGCAGGATCGCGCCCTCGCACGCTGCCAGCGAGCGAGACACCTCATAGGTGAAGTCGACGTGGCCAGGAGTGTCGATCATGTTCAGCGCGTAGGTGGTCGCTGACCCTTCGACAGGCTCAGGGATCGCAGCATCCGAAATGGATGCCCACGGCATCCGCACCGCCTGGCTCTTGATCGTGATGCCTCGTTCGCGCTCGATGTCCATGCGGTCGAGATACTGAGCGCGCATGTCGCGGTCGGAGACGGCGCCGGTGATCTGGAGCATGCGGTCGGCGAGCGTCGACTTGCCGTGGTCGATGTGGGCGATGATGCAGAAGTTGCGGATCTGCGAAGGCGGCGTCGCGGAAGGCGACAGCGGAGTGAGAGCGCGTGGGGACATGTTCCGACGATTCTACGTTCAGGGGGTCGTAATCCCCGATTCGACTTGACGGGTGATAGTCTCCCGAGGTTGCCTTGGTTCAGATCCGTGAGACTGAGTGCCACGGGCGATCCTCCCGATTCAGCGCCGCATCGGACGATCCCGAGCGCGTTGTAAAAGAGAAAGACAAAACCTTGATCAAGTATCTCCTCCGCCGTACCCTCGGCTGGTTGTTGATGATCGTGGTAGCGACCAACATCACGTACTTCCTGGCTTGGGGCTTCCTCAACCCGCGGAACAACTACGTCGGCCGCCGCCCACCGCTCAGCGAAGAGCAGATCTCCAACCTTCTCCTCCCCCGCAATCTGGACTCCAACGTCCCGATCTGGGAGCGGTGGTGGAACTGGTTCAGCGGGGTGATCTTCCGCTGGGACTGGGGCGTGAGCCCGACCGGCGGCTCCGTCAACGAGCAGGTCGCATATCGCATGTGGATCAGCGCGGAGCTCGTGCTCGGCGCGACGATCATCATGACCGTCCTCGGCATCGCACTCGGCGTCTACACGGCGTCACGGCAGTACAAGCTCGCCGACCGCATCGGCCAGGCGACCTCGATCATCACGATGAACATCAACGTCATCGTCGCAGCCCTCGGCCTCGTGCTCCTCGCGATCGCGTTCAACGACTGGCTCGGCGTCCGCGTGTTCTACGTGACCGGCTCCTCGAGCAAGGGCGTGGAGGGGTTCTTCCCCGTACTAATAGACGCCTTGCAGCACCTCGCGCTCCCGACCATCGGACTCGTGATCGTCGGCTACGCCGGCACGCACTTCCTTCAGCGCTCGCTGCTGCTCGACAACATCAATGCCGACTACGTGCGCACCGCCCGTGCGAAGGGGCTCACCAAGCCGCAGGCGATCCGCAAGCACGCGCTGCGCACATCCCTCATCCCCGTCGCAACGCAGGTCGCGTTCAGCATCCCCGCCGTGTTCACCGGCGCTGTGCTCACCGAGACGATCTTCGCCTGGAACGGTATGGGCAAGTACTTCATCGAGACCATCGTGAAGAGCGACATCCACGGCGTGGTCGCCACCGCGGCCTTCGCCGGACTCCTGACCGCGCTCGGGGCGATCCTCTCCGACGTCGTGGTCGTCGTTCTCGACCCGCGAGTGAGGGTGAACTGACCATGAGCGAAATGATCGACCCCACCGTCGCTGCCCCCGCGGGCCCAGTGCTGCCCGAGCAGTCGGACACCAAGGCGCTGTCGAAATGGACGCTGTACACGCGGCGTTTCATGCGCAACAAGCCCGCCGTCGGCGGCATCGTGATCTTCCTCCTGCTGGTGCTGTTCGCGATCATCGGGCCATTGATCGCGAAGTACGACCACATCGAACTCGACTTCCTGAACCTGGGCACGCCGCCGTCCGCCGAGCACTGGTTCGGTACCACTCCGTCGGGCAACGACACGTTCGCCCAGGTCGCGATCGGCCTGCAGCGCTCGCTGATGATCGCCGTGACCGTGTCGGTGGGCACGACGATCATCTCGGCACTGGTCGGCACCGCAGCGGCGTACTTCGGCGGCTGGACCGAGAAGATCACCCTCACCGTCATCCACTTCATGATGGTGATCCCGAGCTTCCTCATCCTCTCGCTGCTGTCGAACCGCTCCGGCGGTGACTGGCGCGTGATCGCGCTGATCATGATCTTCGTCGTCGGCTGGTACTTCCCCGCTCGCGTGATCTGGACGACTGCTCTCTCGCTGCGTGAGCGCGAGTACATCCACGCCGCGCGCTACATGGGCGTGCGCGGCATGACGATCGTGGTCCGTCACCTGCTGCCGAACATCGGCTCGCTGCTCGTGATCAACTTCACCCTCGGCATCGTCGGCGCCGTCATGGCCGAGACCGGTCTGTCGTTCATCGGCTTCGGCGTCAAGATCCCCGATGTGTCGCTGGGCTCCCTGATCGGCTCCGGCGCCAACACCATCACCAGCGCGCCGTGGCTCTTCTACTTCCCCGCAGCGGCGCTGACGTTGCTCACCGTGTCCATGGCGCTCGTCGCCGACGGTCTGCGTGACGCTCTCGATCCCACCTCGGCAGCAGGAGGCCGCGCATGAGCACTGTTCTCTCCGTCCGTGATCTCACGGTCAGCTTCCCGTCCGAAGCCGGACGCGTCGACGCCGTCCGTGGCGTCTCATTCGACCTCGAAGCCGGCAAGACCCTCGGCATCGTGGGCGAGTCCGGCTCTGGCAAGTCCGTCACCTCGCTCGCGATCATGGGTCTTCTCGACGAGAACGCCCGCGTCTCGGGCTCGATCATCTACGACGGCCAGGAACTGCTGGGCAAGTCGGACAAGCAGATGTCGGTCATCCGCGGCAACGGCATCGCGATGATCTTCCAGGATCCGCTCACCTCGCTCACCCCGGTCTTCACTGTCGGCGACCAGCTGATCGAGGCGCTCACCGTGCACCGCAGCATGTCGAAGCAGGAGGCGTGGGATCGCTCGATCGAGCTGCTGCGTGTCGTCGGCATCACGCAGCCGGAGAAGCGCATGAAGGGATTCCCTCATGAGTTCTCCGGCGGCATGCGCCAGCGCGTCGTCATCGCGATCGCGATGGCCAACAACCCGAAGCTGATCATCGCGGATGAGCCCACCACGGCTCTGGACGTGACGATCCAGGCGCAGATCCTCGACCTCATCGAGAAGGCTCAGGCCGAGACCGGTGCCGCGACGATCATGATCACCCACGACATGGGTGTCGTCGCCCGACTGGCCGACGACGTCATGGTCATGTATGCGGGCAAGCCGATCGAGCACGCCCCTGTCGGCGAGCTCTTCCACAACACGCGGATGCCGTATTCGATCGGTCTGCTCGGCGCGATCCCCCGTGTCGACAAGGCCGAGAAGGAGCCGCTGACCCCGATCAAGGGCAATCCGCCGCTCCTGATCAACCTCCCGGATGCCTGCCCGTTCGCCGACCGCTGCCCCATCGTGATGGACGCGTGCCGTCAGCGCGAGCCCGACCTGGTCGACGTGCCGTCGCTCACGGCCGTGCCCCATCAGGCCGCATGCATCCGCGCGCACGAGATCGATGAGAACGGCATGATCGGCGGCCTGCCCGTCTACCCGGTGCCTGAGATCCCGGAGAGCGACCTGACCCGCACTCCGCGCGAGCAGCGTCCGATCACCCTCGACGTGCGCAACCTGAACAAGGTGTTCCCCCTCATGAAGGGTGCGTTCTTCAAGCGCAAGGTCGGCGAGGTGCACGCGGTCAAGAACGTGAGCTTCGACGTCCGCGAGGGCGAGACGATGGCCATCGTCGGCGAGTCCGGCAGCGGCAAGACGACGACGCTGCTGCAGATCATGGATCTGGTCAAGCAGCACGACGGCGACATCATCATCAACGGCACGAGCGTCAACGACATCACCAGTCACTCGATCGAGCGCAAGATCCGTCGCGACATCCAGATCGTCTTCCAGGACCCTATGGGTGCGCTCGACCCTCGTATGACCGTGGCCGACGTGATCGCCGAGCCGCTGCGCGCCATCGGCACGCCGAAGGACGAGGCGCAGCGTCGGGTCAGGGAGCTGATGGACCTGGTCGGACTCAATCCCGCCCACATCGATCGTTTCCCCGGTGCTTTCTCCGGCGGGCAGCGTCAGAGGATCGGCATCGCACGTGCGCTGTCGACAAACCCGAAGATCATCGTCCTCGATGAGCCCGTGTCTGCCCTCGACGTGTCGATCCAGGCCGGAGTGATCAACCTGCTCGACGAGCTGAAGGTCAAACTCGGCGTGTCGTACCTTTTCGTCGCGCACGATCTCTCCGTGGTTCGTCACATCGCCGACCGTGTCGCCGTCATGTACCTCGGCGATTTCGTGGAGCACGGCGATGTCGACGACATCTTCGAGAACCCGCAGCATCCGTACACCAAGGCGCTTCTCTCGGCGATCCCGGTGCCGGATCCGGACATCGAACGCACCCGCGAGCGGCTCGCGTTCAACCCGGAGACCATGCAGGCCGAGGCCTCGACGGTCTGATCGTGTTCCGGTCGGTAACGGCTGGTCACCGTCCGATAACAGTTACTCGGCATTCACTGCGACCACGCGAATTCGGCGATCGTCCGAACTATTCTTCCCTGTATGACACGCCGAAAGGCGGAAGGAGAACCATGAAGCAGCACAAGCTGATGGGGGCGATCGCATTCAGCGGCGTCCTCGCACTTGCCCTCGCGGGCTGCGCGAGCGGCACCGGTGGCAACAGTGGCGACGGCGGCGGAGAGCCTGTCGAGACCAAGGCCTCGGATTACAACCCGCAGGAGCGCGACGCCCTTCAGACCGGCGGCGAAGCCCGTTTCCCGATCCAGGAGATCCCGGAGCAGCTGAACTCATTCAACGGTGATGGTTCAGCAGACACCGCTCGTATCGCAGCGTGGTACATGCCGCAGATCCTCCTCCAGAAGGACGACGGCACCCCGTACAAGAACGACGCGTACCTCGACGAGTGGAAGATCGACACGGTCGACGGCAACACCCAGATCACCTTCACCTTCACGGATGAGGCGCACTGGAACGACGGCACCGACATGGACTGGACCGCCATCGACGCGACGTGGAAGGCGAACAACGGCACCAACGAAGCGTTCAACCCGAACGCGACCGACGGCTACAAGGCCATCACCTCCGTCGAGCAGGGTGACACCGCGAAGACCGCGATCGTCAAGTTCGACGGCGAGTTCGCCTGGCCTGAGATGCCGTTCCTGACGGGCATCATCCACCCCGCGCTGGCCGACCCGACCACGTTCAACGAGGCCATGATCGGCAACCCGCGCGCCGAGTGGGGCGCAGGTCCGTACACGATCGACAAGTTCGACGCGAACGGCGGTTATGTCTCCTTCGTTCCGAACCCCGAGTGGTGGGGCGAGGAGCCGCTGCTCGACCAGGTCTCTTTCCAGGCCATGGACGACGCCGCCTCGATCAACGCCTTCAAGGCGGACGAGATCGACCAGGTCGGCGTCGGCACCAAGGACCGCATGGAACAGGTCAAGGACATGGATGACATCACCATCTACCGTTCTACGCAGACCGCGAGCACGCTGATCCAGGTCGATGCCACCAAGCCGCAGTTCGAGGACGTCAAGGTCCGCGAGGCGTTCTTCAAGGCGATCAACATCGACCAGCAGAAGCAGATCGCCTGGAACGGTCTGGACTACGAGGAGGAGCCGGCCGGCTCCCTCACGCTGTTCCCGTTCCAGCCGGGCTACAGCAACGCGCTCGACGAGGCGGGGTGGGAGTACAACCCCGACGACTCCAAGGCTCTCCTCGAAGAGGCGGGCTGGACCGAGGGCGAAGACGGGATCCGCGAGAAGGACGGCGAGAAGCTCTCGGTCATCTTCCCCGTGTGGAGCGACGACCCGACGCAGGAAGCGATCGCAAAGTCGCTCCAGGCGCAGATGAAGGAGGTCGGAATCGACTTCCAGATCGAGATCCGTCCTTCGACCGACTTCTCGAACGACTACACGTCGAAGAACTGGGACGTCTCCTCGCTCCGGTTCACCTCGTCCGACCCGTTCGGTGCCGCCTGGTTCTGCCAGCTGTACTGCACGGACATGGGTCTGAACCTCTCCGGCGTGCAGTCAGCCGAGATGGACCAGCGCATCAAGGATGAGGTCGAGTCCCTCCCGACTGCTGAAGAGCAGACCGCTGCCGCGATGAAGCTCGAGGCGGAGATCTTCCAGGACTGGGGCCTCATCCCGCTCTACAACGGTCCGTCGATCTCGGCTGTCAAGACCGGTCTCGCGAACCTCACCCCTGAGCCCTACGTGGGCCTGGACGGCTTCGGCGTCCAGCCGGTGGAGAACGTGGGCTGGGAGAAGTAACGCTTCGACAAGCTCAGCGAGCGAAATATCGAGCGGGGTCGGTGGTCATCCACCGGCCCCGCTTTTCCTATGCTGTAGCCATGAGCATCCAGGTCGTCTTCGTGCACGGCATCCGCACGTCCGCCACGATGTGGCGCGCGCAGCTCGCCCATCTCGCCGACCGCGGAATCGCAGCCACGGCGGTCGACCTGCCCGGGCACGGGACGCGCATGGCCGAGCCGTTCGTGCTGGGTTCGGCCATGGCGACGATCGACCGTGCGGTGCGGGATGCGGCGGCGCGAGGTACTGTCCTGCTCGTGGGCCACTCGATGGGTGGGTTGCTCTCGATCGCCTACGCCGGTGCCGAGGATCCGCCCCCGGTCGCCGGCTTCATCGGCGCTTCATGCACCGCACTCCCCCGTGGCGCCGGCCTCGCCGCCTACAGGTTCCTCGCACGCAGATTCAATTCCCTTCCGGACAAGGGTCTGTGGCTCACCACCCGCGTTCTCGCTGCGACGCTTCCCGACGAGACCAGGGCCGACTTCGCCGCCGGCGGCTACGCCTTCGACGCGCAGGACGTCGCACTGGCGAGCCTGGCCGCGCTCGACCTCGCCGCCGACGTGCACAGACTTCGCATGCCGCTGTGGTGGATCAACGGCCAATTCGACCAGCTGCGTCCTCAGGAGCTGCTGTTCCGGCGGCTCACACCGCACTCCGAGCTCATCGTCGTACCGCGCACCTCGCATCTCATCACCGCGATGCGACCTCGCGTGTTCAACGCGCTGCTGGATGTGGCTGTCGCGACGCTCGAGCAGGACGCACTGCAACCGTCATGACCGCGCCGATGACCGAGAGGATGCCGGCCACGAGGAAGAGCAGCCAGAATCCGCCGACGAGCGCCACGAGGCCGGCTCCGAGCAGCGGTCCGAGGAGCTGACCGAGGGTGGCGGTGCGTTGACGATGCCGAGATCGCGCGCGTGGTCCTTGACCCGCGGCAGCAGATCCGTGGCGAGTGCAAGACTCACCGCCATATAAGCGCCGTATCCGACCCCCATGACTCCGGCCGCGATCGCGGTGCCGATGAACGTCGGCGAGATGAGGATCATGACGGCGGATAACGCCTGCACGAGCGCCGCGATGATCACGATCGGCTTGCGGCGCCCTGTGCGGTCGGAGAGCGAGCCTGCGGCGAGGGATGCCGCGACCACGAAGATCGTGTAGATCACGATCAGCACCAGCAGATCGTCTTCTGCCGTGGCGGCGGGCGAGCCGACGCCGTAGAGCAGGAAGAACAGCAGCAGCGCAGTTCCCAGCGCATTGCCGATGTTCACCGCGAGACGGCTGGCGAGCACCCACATGAAGTTCCGATCGCGCAGGATTCCCGTGCGCTCGCGCCAGTCCCGCCCTGGGACCGGATGCTGTGCGACCGGACGCTTCCCTCCGGCCGGCGGATCCGGGAGCAGTGCTGCGGTGCCGATCCCGATCACCAGGATGAAGATGGCGAGCACGACGTAGCTGGCGCCTATTCCGAGCCCGAGCAGCACGACCGCGCCGACTCCGACGACGATTCCGACCGCCTGTGCGGAGCTCACGAAGGCGGATGCCGTGCCCCGTTGCGCGAACACCTGATCGGCGATCATCGCGGTGAGCGCCGCAGAGACCACGGCGATGCCGACGGAGACGCCGATCCAGGCCGCTCCCACTGCCAGCGGCTCGGTCGCCGCCCCGGTGAGCAGGAGCGACACCGCTGTCAGTGACGAGCCGCCGACCGCCCAGGGGCGTCGGCGCCCCCACCGTGAACCCGTGCGATCCGAGAGCATGCCCGCGACGGGTCCGGCGATCACTCCGGCGATGCCGCCGACCGAGAGGATGAGCCCTGACCAGACGACGCCGGTGATCCAGTCGTTCTGACCGCCAGGCGTGTCCAGCTGCAGCGGAAGCAGAAGCTGCACCGGCGTGAGCTGCACGGTCCACACCGCCAGCCAGGCGAGCGCGAACAGCGAGAGCCATCCACCGCCCACGCGACCGTCACGCGGCATCAGCGCCTTCATGCTCGCGCCCGCGCGGACTTCGCCTCGGCGATCAGCGACCGGTACCACTCGTAGGACGCCTTGGGCGTGCGCTTCGACGTCTGCTGGTCCACATGCACGAGGCCGAAGCGCTGTGCGAAGCCGTCCGCCCATTCGAAGTTGTCGAGCAGGCTCCACACCGTGTACTCGTCGACGCGGACGCCCTGGGCGACAGCATCCGCCACCGCGCCGATATGAGACGCGAGATAGTCGATCCGCCGATCGTCGGCGAGGGTGCCACTGACCTCGTCGGGCTCGGGGAAGGACGCGCCGTTCTCACCGATGATGATCGGAGGCAGACGGTCGCCGTAACGTTGTGCGGCGTCTGTCAGGAAAGTGGTGAGCGCGTGCGGCTGGATCCCCCACAGCTCCCCGAATCCGGTATGCGCGACACCGGGCGTCGGCACCTGCACGAACGGCACCGGTGCGCCCTCCGGGGCTGCCGCGATCGTCGTCGGGTTGTAGAAGTTGATGCCGTAGAACTCGGATGCTGTCGAGATCAGCTCCATGTCGCCGTCGTGCACCGGCATCTCGACACCGAGAGCGGCGAGGTCGGGATAGGCGCCGGTCAGCACCGGGTCGGCGAACAGACGGTTGTGAATCAGGTCGTACACGTGGGCGGCGCTCTGGTCGGCTTCGGAGCCCGTCGCGGGTTGCACCCACCCGCCACTGAGTTCGAGGACCGCCGGCAGATCCCAGTGATACAGCGTGGGGAACGGCTCGATCCCTGCATCGAGAAGCCCGTCGACCAGGCGGTCGTAGTAGGCGAGGCCGGCGGGCTGGGCGGGTCCGCGTCCATCCGGCTGCACACGCACCCACGAGATCGAGAAACGATAGCTGTCGACGCCGAGGCCCTGCAGCAGCGCGATGTCCTCGTTGCTGCGGCGGTAGCTGTCGGGGCCGGGTTCTGCCGTCGAGCCGTCCTTCACGAGACCGTCGGTGTCGACGAAGTCGTCCCAGATGGACCGTCCGCGTCCGTCGGCACGGCGCGCACCCTCGACCTGGAAGGCCGCCGTCGCCGCGGACCATCGCAGTCCGGCCGGCATGGTGAAGGTTCGGGCAGTCGCATCCGCCATGGATGACTCCTTCGGGTCGATAGCGCTCAGCTTGCCGCATGCACGGGGCTCTGCGACAGTGGCGCGCGATGGATTCCCGCCAGACCTGGTAGAGTTGGTTCTTGGCTTGCGTGTGGGTTCTTCCCTCACGATCGCCCGACAGCAGCCCTCTTCCTGCTCACGGCACATCCCATCCATCCCTGAACGAAAGTTTCCACGCGTGGCAAACATCAAGTCGCAGATCAAGCGCAACAAGACCAACGAGAAGGCTACGGCGCGCAACAAGGCCGTCAAGAGCGAGCTCAAGACCCTCGTCCGCGGTACCCGCGAGGCCATCGCCAAGGGCGACAAGGCTGCTGCTGAGGCAGCACTGAAGGTCGCGTCGAAGAAGCTCGACAAGGCCGTCAGCAAGGGCGTGCTGCACGAGAACCAGGCTGCGAACCGCAAGTCGTCGATCGCCAAGCAGGTCGCGGCTCTCTGAGCTGAGACTTCTGAAAGAACCCGTCCCGCTGGGGCGGGTTCTTTCGTTTGCGGAGACGTTGTGCCGGCGTGTGCGCTACTCACCGAACGGAGCGCGAGTGGCGATGACCGTCACCATGCGCTCCAGCGCGAAGATCGGATCGCGCGCAGCGCCCTTGACCTCGGCATCCGCGCGCGCGGTCGCCTGGATGGCGAGGCCCAGTGAGCGCTCGTTCCACCCGTTGAGATCGCGCTTGGCCCGATCGACCTGCCAGTCCTTCATGCCCAGACGCTGGGCGAGACTGCGGCTCGGCTCGCGCTGACCGGCCACTCGTGCCATGGTCCGCAGCTTCATGGCGAACGCGGCGACCATGGGAACAGGGTCGGCTCCGGAGTCGAGCGCGTGCCGCAGCGCCACGAGTGCCTCACCGTAGCGGCCGGATATCGCCGTGTCGGCGACGACGAACGCCGACACCTCGACCCGCCCGCCGTAGTACTTGGTCACGGTCTCTTCGGCGATGTCGCCCTCGACGTCGCGGATCAACTGCTGGCACGCCGCCGCGAGTTCGGTCAGGTCGTCGGCGAACGCCGACACGAGTGCTCTGAGCGCTGCGGGGGCGATGCGCTTCTTCGCCGCCGCGAACTCTCCCGCCGCGAAATCGACGCGATCCCCGTCGCGTTTCACCGCGAGGCAGGGGATCTCGATCCCACCGCCGGTACCTGCGCGCAGCGCGTCGAGCAGCTTCTTGCCCCGCACGCTCGCACCCGTGTGGCGCAGCAGTACGGTCGCGCCTTCCTGCGGGTTGTTCAGATACGACACTGCCTCCTGCAGGAAGGCGTCGGAGCACTTCTCGACGCCGGAGACGCGCACGAGTCGCGGCTCGCCGAACAGCGAGGGCGAGGTGAGCGACAGGAGCGTGCCAGGGGCGTAATCGTCGGCGCGCACATCACTGATCTCGAGCGCGGGGTCTTCGGCACGCAGATAATCGCGGATGCCGGCGATCGCGCGCTCCGCGCAGACCTCTTCCGGCCCGAAGACGAGCACGAGCGGTGCCGGCCGCGGGTCGCGCCATGAAACCTGCGGGATCTTGGTCGCCTTGGTGCCCGTACGAGCAGTGCCGCCACGGGCTGAGGAACGGGGAGCGGCCATGAGTTCGATCCTACTGGGGGTCGTCGACATCGCCGGGCTCCTCGCCGGGCTCCTCGCCGGGCTCCTCGACGGTCTCGTCGGCACCGGCGGCTTCGTCCGCACGCTCAGTCCACAGCACGAGCTCGCCCGCGTCCGTACCGATCAGGATCCTGCCCTGCTGGTCGGTGCGAAGCGCGACCGCACCGGCAGCTTCCAACAGCGCCAGCGTCTCCGCTCGAGGATGACCGTAGTCGTTGTCCACCCCAACGCTGAAGATCGCGGCAGCGGGCCGCAGGAGGTCGTACATCCCGGTGTCCTGATCGGCGCTGCCGTGATGCGCGACCTTCACCACCGCGTACGTGCCGCGCAGCTGGTCGCGCAGCATCCGCTGAGGCGTGGCGGAGAGGTCGCCGAGGAAGAGCGAGCGCGGCACGTCTCCGCCATCGAACTCGAGTACGACACTGGCATCGTTGCCCGCCGGGAATGCGGCCGAGTCCTTCCTCGGCCAGAGCACCTTCCACGATGCCTCACCCAGCGTGCCGTGCATGCCCGTCGACGCGTCGATGAGCGCTGCTCCGCCTTCTTCGAACTCGCTCAGCAGGCGGGAGTCCTCCGGCGAACCGACCGGACCGTGCAGCACCGTGCCCACGCGCCCGACCATCGACGCCGCGGCGCCCACATGATCCGCATCGAAATGGGTGAGCACGAGCAGGTCGATCCTGCCGATTCCGAGCGCGCTGAGACACGTCGACAGCGGTTCGGCCTCCATCCCCGTGTCGATCAGCGCCACGCGCTGTTGCGATCTCACCACCAGCGCATCTCCCTGGCCGACATCACAGGCTGCGATCGACCAGGCCTCGGGCACCGTCGTTCCCACGAGCGGCCCGGCGAGCAGCATCCGCGCGCCGAGCAGCGCGACTGCGACGACGAGCACGACGACCGAGACTCCGCGCACGCCTCGTCTTGCGGCGATTCCGTCGACGCTGAGGAGCACGCCGATCGAGGCGCTCACCACCGCCACCAGCAATGCCGCCGCGATACCGGGGATCACGGCCAGCTGCGCACCGGGCAGGCCCGCCGACACCGTCGCTGTCGCGGAGATCCATGCCGCGGGCAGCCACGCGCATGCGGCGAGCAGATCCGCCAGCGGCGGGATCGGCGCGGCGAGGCACGCGAGCAGACCGATCACCGTCGCGATGGGCGCCGCTGGGCCGGCGATCATGTTCGCCACGATCGCGACGATCGACTGCTGCTCCGAGAACAGAGCGATGATCGGTCCGCACACGAGCTGAGCGGCGAGTGGAATCGCGATCGCCAACGCGAGTGGGTGCGGCATCCACCTGGCGAGGCCGCGCGCGAGCGGCGGTGCGAGCACGATGAGTGCTGCCGTCGCGGCCGCAGACAGAGCGAACCCCGGCGTCGCGGACAGCCACGGGTCGGCGATGAGGATGCCGGCCACCGCGAGGCACAGCACGCCCACCCCTGCGCTTGGTCGACCGCAGAGCACCGTCAGCATGGCGATGGCAGCCATCACCGCTGCCCTGATCACGCTGGGCTCCGGCGTGACGAGCACGACGAACGCCGCGAGGGCGGTGAGGGCGATGACGACCCTGAGCGTTCGACCACCGCCGCAGAGTGCGACGAGCCAGAACACCGCGCCGACCACGATCGCGCAGTTCGCCCCGCTGACCGCGGTGAGGTGGCTCAGACCCGAGGCGAGCATGGAGTCGTCGAGCTCCTGCGTCACTGCGCGGGTGTCGCCGACCGCGAGTCCAGGCAGCAGCCCTGCGCCCGGCTCCGGCAATCGGACGGCACGCTCGACGAAGTCCTCCCGCACCTGCGCCGCGACGGCGAAGACTCCCTGCGCCGGGGTGACGATCTCCACCTCGGTTGCGAACATCACGAGCGCAGCGCGCTCGCCCGGATCCGTCACCATGACCTGACCGGTGACTCTGATGACGCTGCCGAGGTCCAGTCCTGGAACCCGTTCCACGCCGATGCGGATCGGCACGGTCAGCGGTTCTGGCCTGCTCGCAATCCCGGCATGGCTCGTCTGCGCGTCGAACCACAGCCGTCCGTCGCTCCCCGCCGCGGACGACGACGAGATCTCCGCGTACACGTCGATCACGCGGCCATCCAGCTCCGCTGCCGCCGTGCGTTGCGGCATCGCGAAGCCCGCTGTCATCGCCGCTGCTGCTGCCGCAAGAACCACGATCGCGAACAGACCCCCGCGCGCCCTCGCCGCATCGAACGATCGCAAGTCATCGTCCGTCCGCCGCCGCGCATCCGCACGAAGATGCGCGTGCACCAGTGCCCCCAACGCCGCTGCCCCGAGCAGGCCGCCTCCGACCGCGCCCCACCACGCGGCGCCCGGCAGGAATGCGCACAGCAACGAGATGGCCCACACACCGCCGGCGACGGGCACGAGCCGAAGATCCCGCACACGGCCCCCGGCGCTCACACCCTCACCAGTTCCGCCAACCCGGCGAGCATCTTCTCGCCGATGCCAGGCACGGCGAGAAGGTCGTCGACCGACTGGAAGCGGCCATTCGCGTCGCGCCATTCGATGATCCGCTGCGCCAATGCCGGTCCGATCCGCGGGAGGGTCTCGAGTGCCGCCTGATCGGCGTTGTTCAAGTCGATCAGCCCATCGCCCTGGGGCGTCGTCGCGCCGCCCTCCACCGACGCGCCGACCACGGGCACGATCAGCTGCTCGCCGTCGCTGAGCGGCCGCGCGAGGTTGACGGACTGCAGATCGGCATCGTCGAGGGTCCCCCCTGCCGCTGCGAGGGCGTCGACGACGCGTGCATCCAGATCCAGCATGTAGAGCCCAGGGCGCTCGACCTGGCCGAGCACGTGCACATACAGTTCGCCGTCGACCGCGACGTCGTCGGATGTCTCCGCCAGCGGCACGGTCTGCACCGGCTGCGCCTGGCCGCGCATGATGCCGAGCCCGACCGCGGCCGACAGCACGACGAGGCCGAGAACGACGGCTGCGCCGATGCTCAGTCGTAGCCTTGAGCGCGCCGCGGGGGCGGGCGCCTTCGAGGAAACAGGCTCCGTTTCAGTCGCTGGCACCCGCCCACGCTAGGCGGGTGGATGCAGGTCCGGATGCCGGAAACCCCCGGGTTCGGGGAGAACCCGGCGGTGCCGATGCTTGTGCAGGACAGGTCAGTGCGGCTTCGGCTCTCTGCGCTCGCTCAGCCCGTTTCGTCTCCTCGCTGCGCTCGTCGCTCAACGACCCGCGGCACCCCCACGCGGTTCGTCGAGCAAGGCAGCCACAGGCGACCGAGACGAAACCGCATCGCCGCGATGACCCTCAGCCCTTGACGGCGAAGCTCACGATCTTCGGGGCACGCACGATGACCCGCGCGATCTCCTTGTCGCCGAGTGCGCGGATGACGCGCTCGTCGGCACGCGCGAGCGCCTCAAGGTCAGCCTCGCTGATGCGGGCCGGCACCTCGAGCTGCGCGCGCACCTTGCCGCCGATCTGGACCACTGCCGTGACGGAGTCCTCGACCAGCAGCGCTGGGTCGGCCTGACGCCAGGTGACCAGGCCCACAGAGGGCACGTGTCCGAGGATCTCCCACATCTCCTCCGCGGTGTGCGGGGCGATGAGGTCGAGCATCACGGCGATCGTCTCGGTGGCCTCGCGCACGGCGGGGTCCGCAGCACCGCTACCTGTGTCGATCGTCTTGCGGGTGAGGTTCACGAGTTCCATCAGACGCGCGACGAGCACGTTGAACTTGGTGTGCTCGATCAGCGAAGGAGCGTCGGCGAGCAGGCGGTGCGTACCGCGACGCAACGCCGCATCCCCGCCCTTGAACAGCACATCGACGGGGCTCGCCACGTCGTGGCTCAGGCGCAGCGCACGCGCGAGGAACTTCTGCGCGCCCGTCATCGAGACGTCGGCCCAGTCCTTGTCGTCCTCCACGGGGCCGGCGAATGCGAGGCCCACGCGCAGCGCGTCGGCGCCGAACTTGTCGAGCTCCTCCTGGAAGAGCACGAGGTTGCCCTTGCTCTTCGACATCTTCGCGCCGTCGAGGATGACCATGCCCTGGTTGATCAGGCTGCTGAACGGCTCGGTGAAGTCGATCAGGCCGATGTCGAAGAGCACCTTGGTGATGAAGCGTGCGTACAGCAGGTGCAGGATCGCGTGCTCGACGCCGCCGATGTACGAGTCGACCGGCGCCCAGCGGGCGGCTTCCTTCGGGTCGAACGCGAACTGATCGCTGTTCGGCGCGAGGAAGCGCAGGAAGTACCAGGAGCTGTCCACGAACGTGTCCATGGTGTCCGGGTCGCGCAGCACGGGGTCCCCGCTCGCCGGGTCGACCGTGCGCACCCACGACTCGGCGGCGCCCAATGGTGACGCACCCTTCGGGGACAGGTCGAGGCCCTCCACGCTGGGCAGCTTCACCGGCAGCTGGTCTTCGGGGACGGGGATGATGCGGCCGTCCTCGGCGTGCAGCATCGGGATCGGCGTGCCCCAGAACCGCTGACGAGAGATCAGCCAATCGCGCAGGCGATAGTTCTTCGCCGCTCGACCGGTGCCGTTCGCTGTGAGCTGCTCGATCGCACGGGCGACGGCGTTGCGCTTGGACAGACCGTTCATATCTCCCGAGTTGATCATCCGCCCCTCGCCGGAGAGGGCGACACCGGTGACCGACGGATGCTGGTCGTCCAGGCTGGGCTTGTCATCGAGAGCGGGCAGCGTGTCGATCGGCACGCCGTCCTCGTCGACCTCGATCACGGGCATGGCGCCGGTGATCGGCGCCGTCGTGTCCACGACGACCTTGACCGGCAGATCGAAGGCGCGCGCGAAGTCGAGGTCGCGCTGATCGTGGGCCGGAACGGCCATCACCGCACCGTGACCGTAGTCGGCCAGCACGTAGTCGGCAGCCCAGATCGGCAGTTTCTCGCCGTTGACGGGGTTGATCGCGTAGCGCTCCAGGAACACGCCGGTCTTCGGCCGGTCGGTGGCCTGCCGATCGATGTCCGTCGTCTTCTGCACCTTCGCCAGATACTCCGCGAAGCGTTCGCGCACCTCGGCCGGAGCATCCGCCACCAGCTCGGAGGCGAGCTCGGCATCCGGTGCCACCACGAAGAACGTCGCACCGTGCAGAGTGTCGGGACGCGTGGAGAACACCGTCACCGGCTCCTCACGACCCTCGATCACGAAGTCGACGTCGGCGCCGATGGATCGGCCGATCCAGTTGCGCTGCATCTGCAGCACCTTGTGCGGCCACGAGCCCTCGAGCTGGTTCAGATCATCCAGCAGACGATCCGCGTAGTCGGTGATCTTGAAGTACCACTGCGTCAGCTTCTTCTTGATGACCTCGGCGCCGCAGCGCTCACAGCGTCCGTCGACGACCTGCTCGTTCGCGAGCACGGTCTGGTCGTTCGGGCACCAGTTGACGGGGCTCTTCTTGCGGTACGCCAGCCCGCGCTCGTGCAGCTTCAGGAACAGCCACTGGTTCCAGTGGTAGTACTCCGGGTCGGAGGTGTGCAGCTCGCGTGTCCAGTCGAACGAGACGCCGTACGCCTTGAAACCCTCCTTCTGCTGAGCGATGTTCTGGTACGTCCACTCCCGAGGGTCTGCCCCGCGACGGATGGCCGCGTTCTCGGCCGGCAGGCCGAACGAGTCCCAGCCGATCGGGTTCAGCACGTTGTGCCCGCGGTGCCGCCAGAAGCGCGCGACGATGTCGGAGTAGAGGTAGTTCTCAGCGTGCCCCATGTGCAGGTCGCCCGACGGATACGGGAACATCGCCAGCACGTACTTGCGCGGCCGACTGTCCTCCGCGCCTCCTGCGAGGAACGTCTCGTCATCCGCCCAGTACTTCTGCCACTTGGCTTGGATGGCGTGCGCCGACGACGACTCGTCGACGGGCTCGGTGGAGGACGACAGATATTCAGACAACGAACGGCCAATCTCAGGGAGCGGACTGCACAGATTCATTCGAACTGCAGAAGTCAGGAACTTCCAGGATATCGGATCCCTACCGGCGCCAGGCGTCCGGAAGATCCGCGCGCAGAGCAGCCAGCGGCGCCCTCGCCTTGGTCGCCACCTCCTCGACCTCGGCCGCTGCCACCGACCCCCAGGTGATCCCGCCTCCGGCACCGATCACGGCGTGTTCGCCGTCGATCAGGATGCTGCGGATCACCATCGCCAGATCCAGCGCACCGTCCACTCCGACGTAGCCGAAGCAGCCGCTGTACACGCCGCGGGGTGCGCCCTCCAGCTCGTGCAGCAGTGTCATCGCCGAGAGCTTCGGAGCGCCGGTCATACTGCCGGCGGGGAAGGCAGCGTCCCACAGTCGCCGTGCAGTGAGGCCGGAGGCCGCCTGTCCGCTCACCGTGCTGACGAGCTGGTGCACGGCGGGGTACGACTCGATCTCCCACAACCCGTCGACGCGGATGCTGCCGGGCACGCACACACGCGAGAGGTCGTTGCGCATGAGGTCGACGATCATGACGTTCTCGGCGCGTTCCTTGTCGCTGGCCAGCAGCTCTGCGGCGAGAGCGGCATCGGATGCCGGATCATCACCGCGCGGTCGTGTGCCCTTGATGGGCCGGGTGCGGATCAGACCGCCCGACGCGTGCAGGAACGTCTCTGGGCTCGCACTCAACAGAGCCCTGCCGCCGATCCGCACGAACCCGCCATGGTGTGCGGGTGTCGCGGAGCGCAGCCGCAGGTACGTCTCGACATCGTCGTGCGGGCCGTCGACCAGGAACCGGGTGGTGAGGCACAGCTGATACGCGTCGCCGGCGCGGATGGCGGCGCGGCAGCGCTGGATGAGGGCGGTGTATTCGTCGGGCGTGTGGCTGGCGGATGCTGCGCGGTCGGGGAGCGCTTCGACTCGCTGCGCTCGCTCAACGCGTTTCGTCTCGCTCCGCTCGCTCAACGACCCGACGGGGGCGCTCCGCTCGCTCAACGACCCGACGGGGGCGCTTCGCTCGCTCAACGACCCGACGGGGGCGCTCCGCTCGCTCAACGACCCGACGGGGGCGCTCCGCTCGCTCAACGACCCGAGGGGGGCGCTCCGCTCGCTCAACGACCCGAGGGGGTCCACCAAGCTGTCCCCCAACTCCCAGACCGCGCCGGTCGCGTGGTCGACGGCCACGGCCGCGGTCACGCGGAGCCAGGCCGGCCCGCCTTCCGAGTGCGCAGCGGGCGCCCCGGCAGCGAAGGCACCCGACTCGTAGTCCAGCCATCCGACCCAGCCGCCTCTGAAGGGAGGCTCGTCTGAAGCAGCACCGGCGACGCAGTCGAGCCGCACATCCCCCGGCCCGCGAGCGTCGCGCTCACCCACTCCGAGCACGCTCCAGCCCTGCGCAGCCTCGGCTCCGGCATCCAACCAGAACACGTCCTCGTATCCGGCCGCGAGCGTCCGGAACAGCGCCTCGGCATCCACGGATGCGGCCGTGCGGCGAAGCTCGAGCGGAGGGTGGCGCGTCACCCTCACAGCGTACGGCTCGCCGGAACACGTATTCTCATGTGCGTGGACGACATCCTGCTGTGGATCCTCGACGCCGTGCAGGCGGTGGACCCGGTCGTCCGCACGCTCATCGCCGGTCTCGCTGTCTTGCTGGAGACCAGCATCCTGATCGGACTCATCGTGCCCGGCGACACGATCGTCATCATCGCCTCCATGGGAGTGGAGGGCCTGCCCGAGACGATCGCCATGGTGATCGCCGTCGTGGTCGGCGCACTGATCGGCGAGAGCATCGGGTTCTGCCTGGGCCGCTGGCTCGGTCCGCGCATCCGCCGATCCTGGATCGGCCGGCGGATCGGCGAGGCGCACTGGGAACGCGCAGAGCGGTATCTGCAGCGCCGTGGCGGAGTCGCGATCTTCCTCTCCCGGTTCCTGCCGGTGCTGCACTCGCTCGTGCCCCTCACCGTCGGCATGAGCGCCTACTCGTACCGACGCTTCCTGGCGTGGACCGCACCCGCCTGCCTCATCTGGGCGACCGCATACGTGAGTGTGACGTCGCTCGCCGCCGGCGGCTTCCGCGAACTCGTCGACAGGGTGCACTTCGCCGGATACGTGTTCGTCGGCATCATCGTCGTGTTCCTGCTTCTGATCTTCATCGGCAAGAAGCTGCTCACGCGCGGGGAGAACCGTCACATGCGGGCCGCCGTCGACGACGTAGATGAGGACGCCGCTTCGGGCATGAAAGACTGAGGTGATGTCCGAAGACAGCGCCCACAACGCCAGGATCCACTGGTTCGCACGTTTGGAGCACCGCCTCCATGTCTGGCGTGAGAGCCGAGCGCGCCGCCGTGGACGCACCGCGACCGTGCTGCCCTTCGCCGGATACGGCGGCACCGGCTGGGTTCGCGTGGTCGGCAGGGTGCTGATCGTGCCGCCGCAACGCCGCACGGAGAGCGGCGAATACGCCAGTGTGCGCGGTTGGCGCAGCTTCGTCGGCATCCCCGTCAGCTTCGCGAGCGTGCGGATCACGATCGCCGGTCGCGTGCACGAGGTCGTCGCAGATCTCGGCGGCGTGGTCGATACCGTCATCAACGCCGAGCTCCCCGCCGGGTGGCAGAAGTTCACGATGTCGGTGGAGGGTCAGGCGCCGGTTGAGGCCACCGCCTTCATCGTCGGCGACGACGTCGACTTCGGCGTGCTGTCCGACATCGACGACACGGTGATGGTGACCGCCCTCCCGCGCCCGTTCATCGCCGCGTGGAACTCCTTCGTCGTCGACGAGCACGCGCGCCTCCCTGTTCCAGGCATGGCGGTGCTGCTCGAGCAGCTGATGCGGCAGCATCCAGGCGCACCGATGATCTACCTGTCCACCGGGGCGTGGAACGTGGCGCCCACGCTCAGTCGTTTCATGAGTCGGCATCTGTTCCCGACGGGATCCATGCTCCTCACCGACTGGGGACCCACGCACGACCGCTGGTTCCGCAGCGGGCGCGAGCACAAGCTCACGAACCTGCGCCGCCTCGCGGCCGAGTTCCCGCATGTGCGGTGGCTGTTGATCGGCGATGACGGGCAGCACGACGAATCCATCTACACCGAGTTCATGCAGAAGCACCCCGATTCCGTCGCCGGGGTCGCGATCCGCCAGCTCTCCCCCGCAGAGGCGATCCTCGCCGGTGGGCGCTCCGAATCCGACGACCACTCCGACGACGCCGCACCGTGGGTTGCGGCATCCGACGGCGCTGGGCTCCGCGAGCGCCTCACCGACGTGGGCATCCTGCACTGACGATATGGATTCTCCCGTCCTTGATCGCGCGACGTGGTCCGATCGCGAACGTGCCCACCACGAACGCGCGGATACGCTGACCGCCGCGCACCGTGAGCGCGCGGCACGGGGCGAGAAGCATCCGATCTGGGACTTCCTGTTCACCTACTACTCGTACTCGCCGTCACAGCTGCGTCGTTGGCATCCCGGTGCCGGAGTGCAGCTCGAGGACGCAGCGAACAGGGTCCAGTGGCGCTGGTACTCCCCCGGCTCGGCACCAGGATCCGTGGCGCCGGACGCCGCCGCCTTCGCGCGCGAGAAGGCCGCACTCGCAGATCTCATCGAGCGGATGCTGCGCCGCACCGCCGCCCGCCCAGGTCAGTTCGGCTGCTTCGGCCTGCACGAATGGGCCATGGTCTATCGCGACTCCGAGCACCGCCACACCGCGCCGCTGCGGCTCGGGCAGGACGCCACAGACGCCGTCGTGGAGGCGCACGACCTGCGCTGCACGCACTTCGACGCGTTCCGCTTCTTCACGCCGGACGCCGTACCGCGCAACCGCCACCCGCTGAGCCGCGAGGACCAACCGTCGCTCGAGCAGCCCGGATGCCTTCATGCCGGCATGGACCTGTACAAGTGGGCGATGAAGCTCGGCCCGCTCGTGCCGGGCGACATTCTGCTCGACACGTTCGAGCTGGCCCGCGACATCCGCCTGCTCGATATGGAGGCAGCACCCTACGACCTGTCCGCGTGGGGCGTCGTACCCGTCCCGATCGAGCGGGCCGACGGCAAGGCCGAGTACGTGCGTCGCCAGCGCGAGTTCGCTGAACGAGGCAATGGACTGCGCCGGTTGCTGCTGACGGCGTGGCTCGGTGCGGGTCAGGGAACCCGTCCTGGCTCCGACGCCCGACATTCTTGAATGTCTGCGCGATGCAGGCTTCCACTGGGCGTCGATCGCCATCTGCTTCGCCCCGTTCGGCAGCATCGCGCTGCTGATCATGTGCGCGCAGCCGTCGAAGCATCCTGATCACACGCCGTCAGCGCGCGGAGGTCAGCGCGCCAAGGCCGTCTCGATGGGCTCCGAGGTCTCTGCGTTCCCGTTCCCGAAGCGGATGGTCCGGCCGATCGTCAGCGGCTCGTCGAGCGTCGCCACGATCACAGCCGCGACGTCTGCGCGCGACACCGCTCCACGATCCTCCGGGTCCAGCTCGATGCGGCCGGTCGGCTCGTCGAGTGTGAGAGTGCCAGGGCCGAGGATCGTGCCATCGAGCTGACTGCCGCGCAGATGCTCGTCTGCAGCCCACTTCGCATCGGCGTACGCGAAGAACGAGTCATTCCTCGGCACGCCGTGGTCGGCCTTCGATCCGAGCCACGACACCATGACGTAGCGGCGCACACCTGCGAGCGGGGCCGCGTACATCGTGCGGATCGCCGCATCGCGGTCCACAACGTAGGTGCGCTCAGGATCCCCGCCGCCCGCCCCGGCCGACCACACGATGGCGTCGTGCCCACGGACGATCTCGGCGAGCGATGCGGCATCCATCGTCTCGACGTCGCTGACCAGCGCAGTCGCGCCTGCGGCCTCGACATCCGCACTGTGCTGCGGGTTGCGGATGACGGCGGTCACCTCGTCGCCGTTCGCGACGAGCAGCGGCGCGAGGAGAAGAGCGATGCGGCCGTGGCCGCCGAAGACGATGATGCGGGACATGGGGATCTCCTGTCTGACGACTCGGACTCCAGGCTAATCGCTCAGTCGTCCAACCGCAGTCGCGGACAGCGCACGTTGCACACCTTTCGCGGCGCTGCGACCGGCGCGATTCGCTCCGATCGTGCTCGCCGAGGGACCGTAGCCGACGAGCTGGACGCGCGGATCCTTGACCGCCGTCGTTCCCCGACCGTTGCGGTCGAGCTGGATGCCGCCGGCGGCGCTGCGCAGGTGCAGCGGTGCGAGGTGCGCGATCGCCGGACGGAATCCGGTCGCCCAAAGGATCACGTCGACGGGTTCGAACGAGCCGTCCGCCCAGCGCACGCCGTCGGGCTCGATGCGCTGGAACATCGGTCGCCGACCAGCGTATGCGCCGAGTCGCTCGGCCTCGCGCTCCTGCCGGCGCAGCATGAGCCCCGTGACGCCGACCACACTCTGCGGCGGCAGACCCTGGGCGACGCGCTGCTCGACGAGCGCCACAGCAGCAGCCCCCGCCTCTGGTGTGAAGTCGTCGTCGCGCCAGACCGGCTCACGGCGCGTGACCCAGAGCGTCTCGGTGATCGGCGCGAGGGCACCGAGGAACTGCACGGCAGATGCGCCGCCGCCGACGACCAGCACCCGCTTGCCGCGGAAGTGCTCGGGCCCCGGGTAGTCGACGGTGTGCAGCTGCTCTCCGATGAAGGTCTCCATCCCCGGATAGTGCGGCAGGAACGGCTGCGTCCAGGTTCCGGTGGCGTTGACGACGGTGCGAGTGCGCCATTCGCGCTCGCCCGCGTGGACCACCAGCATCCCGTCGTCGTCGCTGACCGAGTCGACGTGGACGGGGCGGATGACGGGGAGATCGTGCGTGCGCTCGTAGTCTGCGAAGGATGCCGGAACCACGGCGTTCGCGCGCTTCGTGTCGCGAGCCGGGGATGTGGATCCCGGCAGCTCCGCGACACCGTGCACGTCGTTCATCGTCAGTGCATCCCAGCGATGCTGCCATGCACCACCCGGTGCCGTGTTCGCATCGAGTACCACGTGATCGATGCCGAGGCGCTTCAGATGGAAGGACGTGGAGAGACCGGCCTGCCCCGCACCGATCACGATGCTCTCCAAGATCTGCATATCCATGACAACGCATGCATCGACGGGAGTGTTCCCGTCGAACCCGATCGCGACGCGAATGCGCCGCTCGATTGGCGGTCGCCGCTTCGCGTGTTGTATTCTTTTCAAGTTGCCCCGCTCACCCGGGGCGAGAAGATGGGCCTGTGGCGCAGCTGGTAGCGCACCTGCATGGCATGCAGGGGGTCAGGGGTTCGAGTCCCCTCAGGTCCACGTGAAAACCCTTGGGTAACCAGGGGTTTTTCGTGTTTCATCAACCAGTAGACAAGGCCGGAATCGGGGCCGACACCCTTTTTCCACCCTTTTTCAACACCACTCGTTCACCGGGAACGGTCGCCGATCACCAACAACCGAAGACCGGGTATGTGGTGGCCATGACTACTGAAACAGCCCACAGGACGCCTCCAATCGAAGACCAGATCGGGGGACGGCACGTATCCGATCTGCCCGACCTGCTCACGATCGACGAGCTGAGCAACTACCTGCAGGTGCCCAAGCAGACGATCTACTACTGGCAGAAGATCGGCTCCGGACCCAAGCCCTTCAAACTCGGAAAGCACCTGCGATGGAACAAGCGGGCCCTGCTCGACTGGCTCCATCAGCGCGAGGTCGCCTGATGCCACGCGTCTCGCTGAACCCCGGCGAACGCGGCGACTTCCAGGTTCGCGCGCTCGATGACGCACGTATCCGCGTCCGTCAGGAGTACTGCCGCTTCGATGGCGTGCGCAAGCGGACCGAAACCCGCGCAGGATCTGAAGCCGCCGGCAAGCGTGAGCTGAACACTCGCTTCCCTCGCCTGTTCCAGAAGACCTCCCCAGAGGACGATGCTCAAGACGGCACAGAGGACGTCGCGTTCTCATCGGTGGTCGCGGAATGGCTCCAGCACTCAGAGCTGCTCCTCACGCAGGAGGAGATCTCACGAGGATGGTTCACAGAGGGGAAGCGGATCGCTCACAACATCCTGGTCCCGAAGTTCGGGACCACGCCAGTGACAGAAATCACTCCACGGGTCATCGCAGATGCCTACACGGGATGGGCGCAGCAGTGGGCACCGCAGGCGCGGAACGCGAAGGTCATCCTCAACAGCATCATGCAGTACGCCGTCGCACCACTGGGGATCATCGATAAGAACCCGGCCCGCGAGGTGCCCGTGATTCGAAGGAAGAAAAGGAAGGAAATCTTCGCACCCGGCATCAGTGAACTCATCGAACTGCGCGCAGCAGTCGCCGCCTACATGGCCGATCCGGACCGGCCGGGCCCTGCCCTGTCGCCACTTCTCCTGGATACAACCGACCTGATCCTGCTAACTGGACTTCGAATCGGTGAAGTGCTCGGCCTGCGCTGGGATCACGACATCTTCTTGCCGGGCGACATGCCCCATATCGTTGTCAACGGCGCCGTCAAGGAGAAGGGCGGTCCGAAGATCTTTGAAGCCATGCCGAAGTCCGAAAGTGGTCTCCGGGTTATCGCCTTGCCGGAGGTCGCTGTCGAGATCCTTCGCCGACGCGAGTCCGGGCGGAACGGCAAGACCTGCGAGCAGGGGTTCGAGTACGCGTTCTCTACGCGCAGCGGGCGCCCGAATGGACCGCAGGACGTCCACCGTCAGTTACGGAACGTCCGGGCGGCGGCTGGACTTCCCGCGAACTATGTCCCCCACGCGCTCCGTCGGACGGTCGGCACCGAGATCGCCGACTTCTACAACTTGAACGCCGCTGCTCAATTCCTCGGTCACGCTCATGCTCGTGTCACGGAAAAGCACTATGCGAAGCGGAGCCACGAGACACCGGACGTCCGCTCCCTCCTCACCGCCACCCATGACCTGGTGACGGGGCGAGGTGTCACCGATATGACGGTGGACGCCCTCGATCAACCTGCGGCGCTTGACGGCATCCCGGTGACTTCAGCCGACACCGTTCTCGCCGCACTGGACGGAGCATCCGTCGAGGAGAAAATGGCAGCGATCAATGCGCTCATGGCGTCCATGTTCGGCCAGACGGCGTCGTTATGAAATCCCCGGCACACTCCGCTCAGATTCGGTAGTCGTCGTGGAGGACCACGCGGACGAGTACGATCATGCCGCGCGCACCGTCCAGCAATGCAGGCGCCGCGCTGACGCGGTTCTGTATGACCTCGGACGCATCTATGAAGTATCGCCCGAGCCGTACCGGTGCGTCTTCGACCCGCTGCTGCTTTCGCGTCTTTGAGGCACGCAGACGAGCAAGGCTCAGCTCCTTACTGATGCTTTCGATCTGCTGGCCGTAGACTCAGTATGATGTCGTCGCTTCCGAAGTCGCAGTCCCAGATCGGCGGTGCCCTGGATCGTGATGCCGCCGAAGAGTTGGCGCGTACGCTTCGTGCGGTGGCGGACCCGACCCGGCTTCAGATCCTGAGCATCATCCTGGGTTCCGTTGATGAGCGTGCCACCGTGGGCCAGCTCGCTGATGTGCTGGGATTGAGGCAGCCGACCGTGACGCATCACGTTCGAATCCTGCTCGATGACGGATTCCTCATGCGGCAGCAGTCTGGAAAGCTGGGCTGGCTGTCCGTGAACCCGGGCCGGCGTAGCGCGGTCGAGGACTTCCTGCGGTGAGCGACGGCGCGCCGCATCGCATCGGCAAGCCGCTCGACGAGCGGGCTGCGCGCGATCGCGCGGCGCAAGTATCAGTGCTCGGCAATCCGGACATCCTTCGCGTGCTCAGCGCCCTGGCGTCCGACATCCCCGTCGCTTCAATCCCAGCGGAACTCTCCTTGAGCTCGGCAGTCATCGACGAAGCACTGCGTTCGCTCTTGATAACGGGCCTGGTCCGCGACGACGAGGGTCGCGTGACGCCGACTGTTGATGCGTGGGTGCGGTTCGGACGATTGCTGTCGAGTGAGTCGCTGCAGACGGTGCCGGCTGCCCCTGCGGTCGCAGATCTCCCGCAGGGAGTGATGACGATCGTCGCGGATCTGGCGTATCGGTTCAGCTCTACGTTTAGCCCCGAGACGGTGGCGAGCTATGTCGCGCAAAGCTACCTGTTGTTGAGTCAGCGGGCACGCGTTCGCGAGCACCTTCTGACGATGACTGAGCGTTATGCCGCTGACCGGCTGGAGGCTCTCGCCACAGCGCAGGGGTTGCTGCTCCGGGATACACCGGAGGTACTGTTCGTCTGCGTGCAGAATGCCGGCCGCTCGCAGATGGCCGGAGCCTTCCTGCGCCACCTCTCCGGCGGGAAGGTGCACGTTCGGACTGCCGGTTCATCACCGGCCGAGGCCGCGCATCCTCGCGTAGCTGCGGCGTTGTTGGAAGCGGGCGTAGAGCTGTGGGGTGAGTTCCCGAAGCCGCTGACCGATGACGTCGTGCGAGCCGCCGACTATGTCATCACGATGGGGTGCGGCGACGCATGTCCGGTGTTTCCGGGGCGTCGGTACATGGAGTGGGATCTTCCGGATCCGCTTGAGCTTGATGACGCTGGTCTCCGGGATGTGCGTGACGACATTCGCTCCCGCGTTCTGGACCTGTTGGCTGAGCTCGGAGTTGATCCTCAGGACACGAGCCTGTAACCTGCCACCCGCACGGTCTCGATGAGTGCTTGTGCGGGGGCGAACGCCGCCAGCCGTGCACGCAGTTTCGTCATCGCTACCCGTACCGAGGCATGGGGGTCTTCCAGGTCGGAACCGAAGGCGAGGGCGAGGGTGTCGATGCTCACACTCTCCGGGTATGCACGAATGATCTGGTGCAGGAGCTCGAACTCCCGCGCGGGCAGGAGCAGCGCCTGGTCTCGCCATCGAAGGCTGCGGTGTGGGATGTCGAGAGTCAACTCG
>Ga0265296_1000193_pt1 | contig 114371 bp, 115 predicted proteins | sample MunlanPumphouse1_FD_189073 | JGI IMG/M metagenome (GOLD analysis project Ga0265296, IMG submission 189073) | Groundwater microbial communities from a municipal landfill in Southern Ontario, Canada - Pumphouse #1 | ecosystem: Environmental > Aquatic > Deep subsurface > Groundwater | place...
GAGGCCTTGCCGAAGGGCGCTCCTACTACCCAGCGGTTCGGGGGTTGGCAAGCGCTTTCGCAAACTTTCTTCGGCGGGGTATGGTCCCCGTGGAATCAGCCGCGGCAAGCGGCGGGGGAGCGAGCATCATGGCCTTCTGGAACCGGCGTCGATCGATCGATGTCATGATGGCGCCGCACGACGGGCCGGCGTTGAAGAAGACCCTGAGCTGGCCGCATCTGATGCTGCTGGGCATCGGTGCTATCGTGGGCACGGGTATCTATACGCTGACAGGCGTGGGGGTGGAAAAGGCGGGGCCGGGGATCATCGTAGCCTTCGCTATCGTGGGCGTTATCTGCGCCTGCGTCGCCTTAGCCTATGCTGAACTGGCGACGATGATGCCAGCATCGGGTGGGGCCTATACCTACAGCTATGCGGCGCTAGGCGAGGCGATCGCCTGGATTATCGGTTGGAGTCTGATCCTGGAGTATTCGCTAGTAGTCAGCGCCGTGGCCGTAGGCTGGTCCGAATATGCGGTCGGTTTCCTGCGAACGCTCGACATTATCATTCCCCATGCCCTGACCGCTGGGCCGCATGCGGACGGGATCATCAACATTCCTGCGGTCGCCATCATTTTGGCGGTGACCGGCCTTCTGCTGCTCGGCACCAAGGAGAGCGCCACAGTCAATGCCGTTCTAGTGGTCATCAAATGCAGCGCGCTGGTGGTGTTCATCGCCGTGGTTGCGCCCGCCTTCAATCCCGCCAATTTCGAGCCGCTGATGCCTTTTGGCTTCAACAAGAACGGACCGGCGGGGGCCGAGGTCGGGGTCATGGCGGGGGCGGCGATCGTTTTCTTTGCCTTCTATGGCTTCGATGCGGTGGCGACGGCGGCGGAGGAGACGCGTAACCCAGCCCGCGACCTGACCATCGGCATCTTGGGCTCGATGATTATCTGCACCATACTTTACATGCTGGTCGCAGCGCTCGCGGTCGGCTCCATGCCGTTCGGCCAGTTCGCCAAAAGTGGCGAGCCTTTGGCATTGATCCTGCGAATCCTGAACCAACCGTTGGCCGCCCAGATCGTGGCCGCAGCCGTCATCGTAGGCGTGCCAACGGTAATTCTGGCCTTCTTCTATGGCCAGACCCGCATCTTCTACGTGATGGCGCGCGACGGCCTGCTGCCGCGCCGTTTGGGCCGGGTGTCACAGCGCGGGGTGCCGGTGGTGGTTACCCTGTTCACCGCCGTTATCGTCAGCATCCTGGCCGGTCTTCTGCCGCTGGGCGAGATCGCGGCTCTGGCCAATGCAGGGACGCTGGCGGCCTTCACCGCCGTCTGCGCCAGCCTGCTGGTCCTGAGGGTACGCGACGCCTTGCGTACGCGGGTGTTCAAAGCCCCGCTGGCCTGGATCATCGGTCCGCTCGGCATCGCGGGTTGCCTGTATTTGCTGTTCAGCCTGCCGGTGAATACCCAGGTCTGGTTCCTGATCTGGAACGCCGGCGGCCTAGTCATCTACTTCGCCTGGTCGTCGCGGAACTCGCGCCTCGCCAAAGGCGAGGAGACGGCGGCCTGATGGCGTTGCGCGATTTGTCGGGCGCGGTCGATTTCGACGTGCTGAATGGCATGACGGGCGGGGACGACGCCATCAACGAGGAGGTGCTGGGCCTGTTCGTCAACCAGGCCGGCCTCTGGTCCGTCATGCTGGATCCGAAGGTCGAGGGCTGGCGCGACGGGGTCCATACGATCCGGGGGGCGGCGGCGGGCATCGGCGCGCGAGACCTGACGGCGATCTGCGCCGAGGCGGAAGCGGTGGATCAGAAGCTGGCCGCGCCCGCAATCGAGCGGGTGCGCGATGCGCTCCAAGCGGCCCTGGCCGATGTCGCGGCCTATCGCCACGAACTGATGCTGCGCGGCCTGAAGGCCTGAGGCTGTCGGGCGAAAGTCGGACTCGGAAAAAGCAGTCCAAGTGTCCAAGTGAGTCCAACTTCAGCCGTCGCCCGAAATTGCACTGCACTCCGAAAACGCGTGCAAAGTGCAAGAAAGTGCAATTTCAGCAGGCGAGGCGCGCCGCGATGTCAAAGACCGGACGCCCATTATACGGCGCCCGGAGAGAGCGGCAGGTCGATTGACGCTGCTGCGACTCAAGGTCTTGAAATCAGGTCGAACTTCCTACGCAAATAAGATGGCTGGCGTGCGCCGCCCTAGCTGCGAGTTCGGTCGTAGGTCGCGAACTCGTGGGCGATGCAGCGGTCGATGAGCAGGCGCCAGACGGGTTCGGCGATGTCGGGCGAGAGATGGTGGGCCTCGGCGGAGACCAGAACCTTGGCGACGACGTCGTCGATGCGGGCCTGGTCGAAGACGGCGTCGCGGTCGGGCTTGATGCGGGCGGCGGCGTCCATGTAGCGCTGGCGCTCGGCCAACAGGGCGACCAGGGCGCGGTCCAGGGCGTCGACGCCCTGGCGGACATCGGCCATCGACTGGCATTCTGCGGGATCGATGCGGGGATCGACGGCGACAAGAGCGGGCTTCGACATGGCCGTGGGGTTAGCGGGTCAGGCCGCGCAAGCCAAGCCGTCAGACGGTCTCAACCGACGAAGGCGCGTTCCAGGACGTAGTCGGCGGGTTCGGCGTTGGAGCCTTCCTTGAGGCCATAGGTCTCCAGCAGCTCGCCGGCTTCCTTGATCATGGCCATCGAGCCGCACAACATGGCGCGGTCGCGGTCGGGGTCGAAGCCCTCGGGTAGGCCCAGGTCGCGGAAGAAGTCGCCGGACTTGATGCGGTCGGTGATCCGGCCGGGGGTTTCGAAATCCTCACGGGTCACGGTGGGGTAATAGGTCAGCTGTGCCTGGGCCTCTTCGCCGATCAGTGGATCGTCGTGGATCTCGCGGGTGAAGAAGTCGCGATAGGCCAGGTCGGCGACGCTGCGGACCGTGTGGATCACATAGACATGGCCGAAGCGGGAATAGGTCTCTGGATCGCGCGCGACGCTGAGCCAGGGCGCCAGACCCGTTCCCGTGCCGATCAGGAACAGGCGCTCGCCGCCGGTTAGGGCGTCCAGCACCAGGGTGCCCGTCGGCTTCTTGCCCATCAGGACGGTGTCGCCGGGCTGTATCTTCTGCAGGCGCGAGGTCAGGGGGCCGTCGGCGACCTTGATCGAGAAGAACTCCAGCTCCTCGGCCCAGCAAGGGCTGGCGATGGAATAGGCGCGCAAAACAGGCTTTCCGCCGTCTTCGCCGGGCAGGCCGATCATCACAAACTCGCCCGAGCGGAAGCGGAAGTCCTCGGGCCGTTTGACGCCGAAGCTGAACAGGCTGTCGGTCCAGTGGCGCACCCACAAAACCTCAAGCTCATTGAAGGGGCTGGCTTTCACGGGGGCGGGGGTGAGGGCGGCGTCTGTCATCGTGCCGTCTCTCTAATCTGAGAACCCCTCGCAGGGAAGGACAAGCCTTTCGCCCGGCGACGACATTTCCTCGTGACGGCTTGCAGAAGCACCGCTAGCGTCTCGACCCATGCGCACCATTCTTCTCGCCTCGACCATCCTCCTGTCGGCCACATCGGCGCTCGCACAGGAGACGCCCTCCAACATCCTGACGCCCGAACGGGTCTTCTCCAGCCCCAGCCTGAATGGTCCGGTAGCCAAGGGAGTCAGCCTGTCGCCCGATGGACAGCTGGTCGCCTTCCTGCGTTCGCGCGAGGACAATGTAGATGTGCAGGACCTGTGGGCGGCGCCTACGGGCGAGGGCGAACCCTATAAGCTGATCGACGCACGGGCGCTGGTTCCCGACGCCGGCGAACTGTCGGAGGCCGAAAAGGCCCGGCGCGAGCGGATGCGGATCAGTGCGCGCGGCGTGGTCGAATATTCTTGGGACCAGCAGGGCCGCTACATCCTGGCGCCGCTGGAAGGCGACATCTTCCTGGCGAACCGGGCGGACGGCAAGGTGCGCCGCCTGACCGAGACGCCGGCCGACGAGATCGACGCCAAGGTGTCGCCGAAGGGCAGCTATGTCTCCTATGTCCGCGATCAGAATCTGGTCGTCTATGATCTGGCGAGCGGCAAGGAGACGCCGATCACCGACGACGGCGCGGGCCTGATCACCTGGGCCACCGCCGAGTTCATCGCCCAGGAGGAGATGGATCGCGACACCGGATACTGGTGGAGCCCGGACGAGCGCTACATCGCCATGACGCGCGTGGACGAGAGCCCCGTTGATATCGTGCCGCGTTTCGAGATCACCGGAGGCGGCGCGACGATGGTGGAGCAGCGCTATCCTCGCGCGGGGCGACCCAATGCGGTGGTCGAACTGTATGTGCGCGACCTACAGGGCGGGGGACGGGTCAAGGTGGACCTGGGATCCAACACCGACATCTATCTGGCGCGGGTGAACTGGTCCGGCGACGGCAAGACCCTGTATGTCCAGCGCCAGTCGCGTGACCAGAAGACTTTGGATCTGCTGAGCGTCGATCCGACGACCGGCGCGTCACGCGTGATCCTGAGCCAGAAGGCGCAGGCCTGGGTCGATCTGAACGACGACTTCCGCGTCCTGTCTGACGGCCGGTTCATCTGGTCCAATGAGGATTCGGGCTGGCGGCACCTGTATTTGTACGACCGCAACGGGCGACGCCTGCGGGCCATTACGCGAGGCGACTATCCGGTCAAACATCTTGACGGCGTCAACGAACAGACCGGCGAGGTCTATTTCACCGCCTCGATGCGCGACGGCAAGGAACTGCCGATCGAGCAGCAGATGTTCCGCGCCAATCTGAACCGCACGGTCGATCCGGTCGCGGTGACGCCGGGCGGCGGCTGGTGGACGGTGTCGGTGAACGGGCCGGCGACGGCCTATGTCGGCAACTATTCGGACCCGACGACGCCGACCCAGTCGGCGCTTTACCGCATCGACGGCACGCGCGTGCGCTGGATCGAAGAGAACAAGCTCGACGCCAACCATCCGTTCGCCCCTTACGTCTCACGCCTGCGCGCGCCCGAGTTCGGCACGATGCAGAGCCACGGCCAGGCCCTGGTGTGGCGCATGGCCACGCCGCCCGACTTCGATCCGTCCAAGAAGTATCCGGTGGTGATGCAGGTCTATGGCGGCCCCGGCACCGGGGCGGGCGTGCAGAAGAGCTGGCAGCCGCTGACCAACCAACTGCTGACCGAGGCGGGCTACATCGTCTTCCGTGTCGACAATCGCGGCGAAGGCGACCGGTCGCAGGCGTTCGAGACCAGCATCTATCGCCGTCTGGGCATTCCGGCGGTCGAGGATCAGGCCCAGGCCGCGCAATGGCTGAAGACCCTGCCTTACGTCGATGCCGACCATATCGCGGTGATGGGCTGGAGCTTCGGCGGCTTCCTCAGCCTGCTGACACTGACGGACGAGGACGCCGGCCTGGCCTCGGCCCTGGCGGGCGCGGCGCCAACGGAATGGAGCCTGTACGACACCCACTACACCGAACGGTATATGTCCACGCCCCAAGCCAATCCGGAGGGCTATGCCGCCACCGACGTCCTGCCGCGGCTGGACGATATGACGGGGCGGCTGTTGCTGCTGCACGGCATGGCCGACGACAACGTCATCTTCGGCAATGCGACGCGCGTCATCGACGCCTTGCAGGCCAAGAGTGTGCCGTTCGAAATGATGCTCTATCCCGGCCAGCGGCACGGCGTCCGCGGCGATCCGAGGCAACTGCAACAATGGCGCACCTATCTCGACTTCCTGGACCGCACGATCGGCAAACGGGCCGAACCCAAGGCCGACTGATTCTGGCGGCTGCGGTCGCGCTGGCCCTCGCGGGCTGCGCGACCGGGCAGAGCGCCTATCCGTCTGCGTCCGACGTGGTCGCTGCGGGGCGGGCGACTGACAGCGCCCATTCGGTGCTGGTCTGGACCGCAAGATCACCCCGTCAGGGCATGTCGGCGATTTCCGGCATGCCGATCCTGCTGAAGGACAATATCGAGACGGCGGACATGCCGACCACCGCCGGATCGTTGGCGCTGGCGAACAATGCGCCGGGACGGGACGCGCCGCTGGTCACACGACTGCGCGCTGCAGGGGCCGTGATCGTCGGCAAGACCAATCTGTCGGAATGGGCCAATATCCGCTCGTCGGACTCGATCAGCGGCTGGAGCGCTGTCGGCGGCCAGACGCTGAACCCCTATGATCCCGCGCGCACACCGTGCGGATCATCGTCCGGCAGCGGAGCGGCGGTGGCGCTGGGCTTGACGCCCGTCGCCATCGGAACGGAAACGGACGGGTCGATCACCTGCCCGGCGTCGGTCAATGGCGTGGTCGGGTTCAAGCCGAGCGTGGGCCTGGTCTCGCGCACCCACATCGTGCCGATCAGCCATTCGCAGGACACGGCCGGGCCGCTGGCGACGACCGTCAGGGATGCGGCCAGGGTGCTGACGGTCATCGCCGGGTCCGATCCGGCCGATCCGGCGACGGTCGAGGCCGATGCGCACAAGGTCGACTACGCCGCCGGGCTGGACGCCAATGCGCTGCGCGGTGCGCGGATCGGGGTGATGCGGTTCCTGAAAGGCTACTCGCCCGAAACCCAGGCGGTGTTCGAGCAGAACCTGAAGGCCCTGCGCGATGCCGGCGCTGTCTTGGTCGATCTGCCCGAGGGACCGGATGGCCGGGTCATAGGCGCGGCCGAGTTCAAGGTGCTGCTCTACGAGCTGAAGCACGATCTGAACGCCTATCTGGCCTCGACCGACCCGCAGCAGGTCCGCACCCGCACCCTGGCCGACGTCATCGCCTTCAACGCCGCCGAACCGCGCGAGACGGTGCTGTTCGGTCAGGACATCTTCGAGCGCGCCCAGGCGATGGGCGATTTGACCGACGCTGACTATCTGGAGGCGCGCGCAACCTCGCTTAGACTGGCGGGGCCGGAGGGCATCGATCGATTGATGAGGGACAATGGCGTGATCGCCCTGATCGCGCCCACCACGTCGCGCGCCTGGACCAACGATCCCAAGGACGACGACGACATGCAGGGATCGGCCAGTCAGTTGGCCGCCGTCGCCGGCTATCCGCACCTGACCGTGCCGATGGGCTTCGATCGGGGAATGCCCGTGGGAATCAGCTTCCTTGGCGGGAAGTGGGACGATGCGCGCATCCTTTCTCTGGGTTACGCCTTCGAACAGGTGACCCAGGCCAGACGGCCGCCGCCTGGCGTTCGACGCTGACATCCCTTGGGGCGGCCGCTGAGAGTGCGGCATGTGCATATTTAGCCTCAACGTCATGTCGACGATCGTGGCATGAGCGACCTGATCGCCAATATCGTCGGCTCAGCGGCTGCGATCTGCTCGATCACCAGCTTCGCGCCTCAGGCGGTCAAGATTTGGCAGGAGCGTGACGCGTCGTCGGTCAGCTTGAAGACCTACTCCCTGACCGTGACCTGTTTCGTGCTGTGGGTCGTCTATGGCGTCATGACGCAGGCCTGGCCTGTCACGGTCGCCAACGCCTGCGCGCTGGTGATGGCGTCGGGCGTGCTGGTGATGAAATGGCGGTTCCGCGACGGCGATCCGGAGAAGTGATCAGACCTTTCCCCGACGTGATCTTGGCGCCCCCGCCGATGCGGGCTAACCCGTAGTTCACAACGTCCAACAGGGAGACGCCCCCAATGCCCGATCTCGCACAAGTCACCGAACACATCCGCGGCGCCGTCGGCGACAACTCCGGCCTCGGCAAGACCGTCAAGCTCGATCTCGGCGACGAGGGCAAGATCTACATCGACGGCGCCTCCACGCCGAACACGGTGACGAACGAGGACAAGCCCGCCGACGCCACCGTCTCGATGAAGTGGGATGACTTCATGGCTCTGTCGGAAGGCAAGCTGGACCCGATGATGGCCTTCATGCAGGGCAAGCTGAAGATCGCCGGCGACATGATGATCGCCCAGAAACTGGCTCCGCTGCTGAAGCGCTGATGCCGGTCTGAACGACCAGCTATGGCGGCGCGGCTCCCGACCAGGGACCGCGCCGTTTTCGTATCGAGCGTCCGGCAGAGACGCGAACGGGAAAGAGGAAACGACATGGACTTCAAACATTCCGACCGCGCCCTGGATTGGCACGCCCGCGTCCGTCGCTTCCTGGACGAGCAGGTCATCCCGCGCGAAGCCGAATATTTCGCACAGGTCCGCGAGGATTCGAACCGTCAGCCGCCGGTCATGGAGACGATGAAGGCGGCCGCGAAGGAAGCCGGACTTTGGAATATGTTCCTGCCCGGCGAACACGGGGCGGGTCTGACCAATCTGGAATACGCGCCGCTGGCCGAGATGATGGGGCGGCATCTGTGGTCGGCCGAGGTGTTCAACTGCAACGCCCCCGACACCGGCAATATGGAGGTGCTCCATATGTACGGAAATGCCGAGCAGCAGGCGCGCTGGCTGAAGCCCCTGATGGCCGGCGAAATCCGTTCGGCCTTCCTGATGACCGAGCCTGAGGTCGCCTCGTCCGACGCCACCAACATCCAGACCCGGATCGAGCGCGACGGCGACCACTATGTCATCAACGGCCGCAAATGGTGGTCGACCAATATGGGCCATCCGAATCTGGCCGTGACCATCGTCATGGGCAAGACCGACCCCGACGCCGCCTCCCACGCCCAGCAATCGCAGATCATCGTGCCGGCCGACACGCCTGGCTTCCGTGTCGAGCGGATGCTGTCGGTATTCGGCTATGATGAAAAGCCGATCGGCCATGCCGAGGTCGTGCTGGAAAATGTCCGCGTGCCGGTCGAGAACTTGATCGCCGGCGAGGGCAGGGGCTTCGAGATCGCTCAGGGGCGGCTTGGCCCGGGCCGTATTCACCACTGCATGCGCACGATCGGTGCGGCCGAGCGGGCGCTGGAACTGATGGTGACGCGGCTGTTGAACAGAACGGCGTTCAAGAAGCAGTTGGCCGAGCATTCGGTCTGGGAACAGCGCGTCGCGGAGGCGCGCACCAACATCGAGATGTGCCGCCTGCTGGTGCTGAAGGCCGCCTGGATGATGGATCAGGCGGGAGCAAAGAACGCGCGTTCCGAGATCGCCCAGATTAAGGTCGCCGCGCCGAAGATGGCTTTGCAGATCATCGACGACGCCATTCAGGCGTTCGGCGGCGCTGGTGTCTCGGGTGACACGCCTTTGGCAGAGCTTTACGCGGGTGTCCGCACCTTGCGCATCGCCGACGGCCCGGACGAAGTCCATAATCGCACCATCGCGCGGTTGGAATACGCCAAACATGGCGGCCGCCCGATGCGCTGATGTGTGATCCCGAACGCCAAGTGCTTGGGAACCTTGGCCTTGTTGGTGCGTTTGTTCGGCACTGACAAGGCGCTGGGGCTGGTGTCGGACGGGACAGCTGACATGAATGCGCGCTCCGAGCCCGACCCGCGGGTTGCGTCAGACGTGGCGCGGTTCAAGTCCGTTCGCGCGCGCATGATCGCTCTGGCTGAAGGTTTGTCTGCCGAGGATCTGTCAGCTCAGTCGATGGCGGATTGCAGCCCAGGGAAATGGCATCTGGCGCACACCAGCTGGTTTTTCGAGGCGATGATCCTATCGTCCGATCCCGGATACCAGCCCGTCGATCCGCGTTTTCAGCAGCTGTTCAACTCCTACTATGAGGCTTTGGGCGAGCGGGTCAGGCGGGACCAGCGCGGGCTGATGACTCGCCCCTCCGTCGATGAGGTCCTGGCCTATCGCCGAGAGATCGACCGCCGCATGGTCGCCTGGCTGGCGCAGGGCGAGACCAGCGGCCATCAACGCTATCTGTTCGAGCTGGGCTTGCACCACGACCAGCAGCATCAGGAGCTTTTCCTGATGGATATGTTGAACCTGATGTCGCGCTCTCCGCTCGACCCCGCCGCCTATGAGATTGAGCCCAGAGCCGAGGCGCTTCAAAACACGCGCGTTGGAACGGTGGCGTTCGAAGGCGGTCTGGTGACGATCGGCCAAGACCAATCGGGCTTCGCCTTCGATAATGAGGGGCCGTCGCACCGCGTCTGGCTGGAGCCGTTCGCTCTGGCTGCGGATCTGGTGACGAACGGCGACTGGATCGCCTTCATCCAGGATGGCGGCTATTCGCGTTCCGAGCTGTGGCTGTCGGACGGCTGGGCGACGGTCAAGGCTGAGGGCTGGACCGCGCCGCTGTATTGGCGTTTGGCTAATGGCGCCTGGACCGTGATGGGTCTGACGGGGCGTAAACCTGTCGATCCTGCTGCGCCGGTTCGCCACATCAGCTTTTATGAGGCCGACGCCTTTGCCCGTTGGGCCGGCAAGCGACTGCCGTCCGAGGCGGAATGGGAACATGCCGCCGCCTCTTCGCCTGATGCGTTCTCGAACCTAGCTGGCGAAGTGTGGCAGTGGACGTCCAGCGCCTATGCGCCCTATCCTGGTTTTCAGCCGACGCCGGGCACCGCCGCCGAATACAACGGCAAGTTCATGGCCAATCAGATGGTGCTGCGAGGCGGATCGTTAGCCACGCCGCCGGGCCATGACCGCATCACCTATCGCAACTTCTTCTATCCCCAACAGAGGTGGGCCTTCATGGGTTTGAGACTGGCTGAAGATCGGACCGTGGCGCGAGACGCCGCAGCGGACGACGCCCAAACCGCCGCCTTTCGAAAGGATATGATCGAAGGGCTGTCGCGTGCGCAAAAGGCCGTGCCGCCGAAGTGGTTCTATGACGCGGACGGGTCACGTCTATTCGAAGACATCACCGTGCTGCCCGAATACTATCCGACCCGGCAGGAAATGGCGCTGTTGCGCGATTGCGCAGCAGAGTTGACGGCCGACTTTGGCCCCGACGCGGTGCTGGTCGAATTCGGATCTGGCGCCAGCGAGAAGACGCGGATTTTGCTAGACGCCGCCACCGACCTCGGCGCCTACGTTCCGCTCGACATCAGCGAGAGCGCTCTGATGGACGCCGCTATTCGCGTCCGTGCTGATTATCCAAACCTGCGCGTGCAGCCGGTTCTGGGCGACTTCGAACATCTGGCCCCGCTGCCCGACGATCTTCCGTCGGGGCGACGGATCGGCTTCTTCCCCGGCTCGACCATCGGCAATCTGCAACCGGATGAGGCCGAGCAATTCCTGGCGGCGGCGCGTCGGATGCTGGGCGAGGGGGCGTTGTTCATTCTGGGCGTCGATCTGGTCAAAGATCCTGCAATCCTGGTCGCCGCCTATGACGACAGCCAGGGCGTGACGGCGGCCTTCAATCGCAACGTTCTGATCCGCGCCAATCACGAGTTGGATGCTGATTTCGATGTGGACGCCTTTGTTCACCGCGCCGTGTGGAATCCGGACGCCTCGCGCATGGAAATGCATCTGCAGGCGATTGCGCCGACCACCGCGCACATCGGAGATCGAACATTCCGCTTTATGACCGGTGAGACGATCCACACCGAAAGCTCTCGCAAGTTCACGCCTGAATCGATTCAGGCCATGGCGGCCGCCTCCGGCTGGACGGTCGTCCGCATCGATACCTCTCCGGCGCCGAGCGTGGCCTTGGCGGTCCTGCGCGCCTGAGCCGAATGCGCGACTGATCGCGGACAAGAAAAAGGGCGGCGCATCGATCGATGGGCCGCCCTGTTTGTATCGAGTTTCGCCGACTACTGCCCGTCGGCTGCGTCCGCATCTTTCTTGGTTCCGTGCGACGCTTCGCCACCCTTGCGGCCGGCCTGTGCGGCGAGGCTGCGGTCTTGGGAGAAGCTGCGTTTTTCGCTGGGGACGCTGGCGCCCCCCTTGCGCGCGATTTCGCGCTGACGTTCAGGATCCATGGAGGCGAAACCTCGCTTGGAAACGCCGGAGGGGCGTGTGGGTTGGCTGTCCATCGTGTTCCTTTCAGTGCTGCCGTTGCGCTTGCTGAAGTGAACCCAGTGACTCGGTGACGGTTCCGTCGGGAACTCCGTTTTACTGTCGCGATCCTCAAGCGCGCGTGAGTTTGACTTTACCCAGCGCCGTAAGGCCGCGAATCACCTTCGCCGCCACCATCCGGTTCCATCGGCGGAACTTCATCGGGCGTGTCTGACGGCTGTATTTCCGGCTGCTGCGCCGGCTCAGGCTGGATCTCGGGTTGCGGCGTGGTCGGGGTGGGTTCGATATAGGTCATGAGCGGCTCCTTGTGCGATCAACCAACGCACCCTGATCGCCCGCGTTCAAAAAGGAACCATGGGTCGCAACGCCGGTTTGTTCATCGAACCAAGGAGATCGACATGACCAATACCCCGATAGGCGCGACATCACCCGACGACATCGTCCTGGAGGACGATGATCTGACCCAACGTCTGAACCGACAGGCGGACGCCATTCTCGCCGAGGGCGAGGGCCGTAGCTTTGGCAAGACCACTTCGGTCCGCCAGGCCGTCAGAGAAGATGCGGGCCTGGTGCGCGAGAGGATTTCCGGACGCGTCCACCGTGTGCAGGAAGACATTCAGGACAATCCGATGAAGGCGACGCTCTACGCATTGGGCATCGGCGTGATCATCGGCATGATCCTGCGTCGATAGGCCACACGATCAGCAGGCTCAGGCAGGCCCCGACGGCTCACGCTGGATCGGGGCCTGTCGCATTGCGGCGTCAGACACGAACGGATTGGTCCGTCGCTCTTCACCAAAGGTGGAGATCGGCCCGTGGCCCGGCACAAAGGTGACGTCGTCGCCAAGCGGCCAGAGCTTTTCGATCACGGAGCGGATCAGTGCGGGCGGATCGCTCATCGGGAAGTCGGTGCGACCGACCGAACCCTTGAACAGAACGTCGCCGACCTGAGCGAATCGCGCCGCGCGATTGAAGAAGATGATGTGTCCGGGCGTATGGCCGGGGCAGTGGCGCACTTCCCAGGTCGTTTCGCCCAGCGATACCGTGTCGCCATCCTCCAACCACCGATCGGGCGTGAAGGGGCGAGCGTCGGGCAGGCCGTACATCCGGCCGCTTTCCACGATTCGGTCGATCCAGAACTGGTCGGCCTTCTGAGGGCCGGTGATCTGGGCGCCGGTCTTTTCCTGCATTTCTGCTGCGCCGCCCGCGTGATCCAGATGGCCGTGGGTGATCCAGATCTGATCCAGCGTCAGGCCGCGCCGCGTGACCTCGCCCAGGACTGCATCGACCGAACCGCCAGGATCGATCACGGCGGCCTTGTTGGTGGCGGTGCACCAGACGGTCGTGCAATTCTGTTGAAGCGGGGTGACGGGCGTGACGAAGACGCCGATGGGGCAGGGGGGTTGGCTCATTTGGTCAACATAGCCACGCAAAGGCCGCGAAACCACCGGCTCTGACTACGCCCGCGTTGACCTTTCGGGCCCTTCTCGACATAAGGGCGGGCTTCGAGGCGCCGCTCCACACGGGGCGGCCTTCTTGCTTATCCATTCCGCGCCGGCCGTCTCGATGGCTCATGCGCCCCAGAGCGTCAGAATCCCGACCATGCAAGTCGTCGAAAAGTCGAACGAAGGCCTCAGCCGCGTGATCGCGGTCACCATTCCCGTCGCGGAGCTGAATGAAAAGCTCGAAGCCCGCGTCAAGGAAGTCGCCCCGCAGGTGAAGCTGAAGGGCTTCCGTCCGGGCAAGGTGCCGGTCGCCCACGTCAAGAAGACCTTCGGCCGTGAGTTCATGGGCGAGATCATCAACGCCGAGCTGAACGAAACCAGCCAGAAGGCCCTCGACGAAGCCAAGATCCGTCCCGCGGCGCCGGCCGAGATGAAGCTGACCTCGGACATGGACAAGGTCATCGCCGGTCAGGAAGACCTGGCTTATGAAATGTCGCTGGAAATCATGCCGGACTTCGAGCCGGTCGATCCGAAGACGCTGAAGCTGGAACGCCCGACCTATGAAGCGTCGGACGCCGATCTGGACGAGGCCCTGACGGAACTGGCCGGTCAGGCCAAGACCTACGAAGACAAGAAGGGCAAGACCGTCAAGGCCGCCGAGGGCGACCAGCTGACGATCGACTTCCTGGGCAAGCTGGATGGTGAGCCCTTCGAAGGCGGCGCCGCCGAGGACGCGGACCTGGTGATCGGCTCGGGCCGCTTCATCCCCGGTTTCGAAGAGCAACTGACGGGCGCCAAGGTCGGCGAAGAGAAGACCATCGAAGTCACCTTCCCCGAGAACTATCAAGCCGCTCATCTGGCCGGCAAGAAGGCCACCTTCGACATCAAGGTGAAGGCCATCAAGGCGGAAGCCGAATCCAAGATCGACGACGATTTCGCCACCCGCATCGGTCTGGAGTCGCTGGGCAAGCTGAAGGAACTGCTGAAGTCCAACCTGGACCAGCAGTACGCCGGCGCCGCCCGTTTCAAGCTGAAGCGCGCCCTGCTGGACCAGCTGGATGAGGCCCACGACTTCCCGTTGCCGCCGAAGATGGTGGACGCCGAGTTCGACGGCATCTGGCAGCAGGTCGAGGCTGACAAGACCGCTGGTCGTCTGCCGGAAGAAGACGCCGCCAAGTCGGACGAGGACCTGAAGACCGAATACCGCAAGATCGCCGAACGTCGCGTGCGTCTGGGCCTGGTGCTGGCCGAAATCGGTCGCGCCAACAACGTCCAGGTCACCGACCAGGAACTGAACGCCGCCATCCTGCAGGAAGCCCGCAACTATCCGGGCCAGGAACAGGCCGTCCTGAACTTCTACCGCCAGAACCCCAACGCCGCCGCCCAGATGCGCGCGCCCATCTACGAAGAGAAGGTCGTCGACCTGATCGTGGGCGTCGCCGACGTGACCGACAAACCGATCACGAAGGAAGAGCTGCTGAAGGAAGACGAGGACGAGGGCTGATTTTCCGCTCGATTACGCGACCGTAACTGGCGGTTGTGGCTCCTGGATTGTAAGTCGAATGGGTCCGCAGTGCGGGCCCATTTTGCTTTTCAGGTATGTCTTCAATGTCTTTTTCCGCTGTCGCTCTGGCCGCCCTCATCACCGCAGGCGCGCAGGCGCAGGATCCGGCACAGCCGCCCCCGACAGATCTGGAGGAGATCACGGTCGAGGGTCAGTCGCCGCGGCAGGCTGCGCGCCAATTTGTCCAGCGTGTTGCGACTGCGCCCGCCGGTGCGCGGCTTGGACGGTGGAATACGCCGCTGTGCGTCAGCGTCGCCGGATTGAAGGCGCCCTACGGTCAGATGCTTGCCGATCGCATCGGCGAAATCGCTCATGATCTTGAAATTCGAGTGGGCGAGCCTGGCTGCTCGGCCAATGTGCTCATAATCGCCACGGAGGATGGTCCCAGTGTCGCATCTGCGCTGGTGGAAGGTTGGCGTCGTCGTTTCCGTCCTCCGATCGACAACACGAACATGGGTTTGGCGGCGCTGGAACGGTTCAAAACCAGCGATGCGCCAGTGCGATGGTGGCACATTTCCCTGCCAGTCTCAGCAGACACTGGCCAACTGGCGGCCCGTGTCGCCGGTGGAGAGCCGCCCTCGATTGGATCGCGGGCCGTCAGCCGCATGAGGTCGCCACTGCGGTACGACCTGAACTCAGCCACCGTCGTCATTGATATGACCAAGGCCAGTGGCGTCCTTTTGCCGGCTCTGATGGACTACGCCGCGATGGTCGTCTTGGCGCAGGTCGATCCCCGCGCCGACTACTCCGATCAGCCCACTGTGCTGAATTTATTTGGTGATCCTCAGAACGTGACCGGCCTCACGGACTGGGACCGCGCCTATCTGCAAGCGCTATATGAAGCGGAGCCCGATCGCGCATCCGCCGCCGCGCAGGAGGCGGCGGTCGCGGAACGACTACAGAAAGGACGTCGTGCAGCGGCGAACCAGCAAGACGCGCAGTCCGATTGAACCCGGCGTCTTGCGCAGGGTGTCATCGAACGCGATATGCAGCATAACCGGCTGACGACGCTGAATCGTCGCCACTGCATCCGAGAAGGCTAAATGCGCGATCCGATCGAACTGATGAACATGAACCTGGTGCCGATGGTGGTGGAGCAATCCAGCCGCGGTGAGCGTTCCTTCGACATTTTCTCGCGCTTGCTGCGTGAGCGAATCATCTTTCTGACGGGACCGTTCGAGGACGGGATGGCGTCGCTGATCTGCGCCCAGCTGCTGTTCCTTGAATCGGAGAACCCCAAGAAGGAAATCAGCATGTATATCAACAGCCCCGGCGGTCAGGTGACCTCGGCGCTCGCGATCTACGACACCATGCAATACATCAAGAGCCCGGTTTCGACCGTGGTGATGGGTATGGCGGCTTCGGCTGGCTCGCTGATTCTGACGGCGGGCGCCGCTGGCCAGCGGATCGCCCTGCCGAATGCGCGGGTCATGGTGCACCAGCCCTCGGGCGGTTTCCGCGGCCAGGCGTCGGACATCGAACTGCATGCCGCCGACATCCGCTACACCAAGCGTCGTCTGAACGAGATCTACGTCCATCACACCGGTCGGACGTATGAGGAGGTCGAGAAGACTTTGGATCGCGACCACTTCATGTCGGCCGAGGAAGCCAAGGCCTGGGGCATCGTTGACCATGTCTACGATCGCCGCGAGCAGGCCGACGCCGATGGCGTGAAGACGCCCGGCAACTAAGACTGCCGTCGTAAGGCGAAAAGGGCGCGCCCGTTGCGGCGCGCCCTTTTCATTTTGTGCTATCGGAACCGCCATGCAGTTCACACGAGATCAAAGCGGCACGGTCGATGTCGATGGCGAAAGCTACGTCTGGGAGCTTCGTCGCCAACCTCAGCCCAAGGGCGGAAATGTCTGGGAGGGCATGGCCGTCTCCCTTCGCCACGCGGACTTCAAGCGTGAAGCCATCGTGCAGTTTCCGCCGCCACTTCGGCCCAACGGCCGACCAGATGTGGAGAAGCAGCGCGTCAATGTCGACGCTGTCCGCACCGCTGTCGCCTCGGCGATCGAGGCCGGCTGGGATCCGGCCTCGCGCGGCAAGGCGATGGTGTTCGACGTGGACGCCGACGGCAACTAAGTTTCAGGGCTTCCGGCGGAAAATTCGGAAACCTGGCTGCTGGGCCATCGCCAGCATCTCGGTGTCGCCCGAGGTGTCGCCGTAGGCGGCGACGAGCGTCATGTCATCGCCATAGGCCGCTTTCAGCCGCCGCACCTTTTCCTCACCGCGACAGTTGGGACCGGCGAAGTCGCCGGTGATTCGGTCATCGGCGTTGAAGACAAACTCAGTGCCCAGCAAGGCCTCGGCCCCCAGTTTGCGGGCGAACGGCGCAACGGTCGTCGTCGGCGACGCGGTCACGATGACGCGATGCGCACCGCGTTGGCCCCAGTCGTTCCACACCTCAAGCGCATCGGGGCGCATGAAGCGGGGCCAGATCTCTTCGGCGAAGGCTGCGGCTTCCGTTTCCAGCGTCTGGCGGCTCACGCCAAGCAGGAATTCCTTTACGGAGGCCGCCTTGATCCGGCCCCGGTCGCGATCCTTGGCGTAGGCGGCCAGCGCCGGAGCCAGCTTGACCAATCCCAAGGCCCAGGCGCCCGGACCGGCGCGCCAGCGCAGGAACTCGGTGAAGCTGTCTCGAATCGTCAGCGTGCCGTCGAAATCGAAGGCGACGATGGCAGGTCCATTCGCCGTGGACTGGCGTATTTCCTGCACAATACCCATGTCAGACATTCGCCTTGATCCCCGTCGACACTGATCCATCCACGCACTGCAACAATCCCTTGCCGCCTTCGGGGTTGTTCCGGAACGTGTGATGGGTGATTGTCATTTTTTGAAGACCTTCGCATCCAGAGTGCTGGAATCAATGTGAGGGAAGCGCGTTTTGGGCCATTTCGGTCCGACCCGCGGGAGTGAGATAAGGGTCTATGACCAAAGCAGCCGGCACCGACGCCAAAAGCACCCTCTACTGCTCGTTCTGCGGAAAGAGCCAGCACGAGGTCCGCAAGCTCATCGCGGGCCCGACCGTCTTCATCTGCGATGAATGCGTCGAACTGTGCATGGACATCATCCGCGAAGAGCACAAGATCGGCTTTAAGAAGACGACCGACGGCGTGCCCACGCCCAAGGAAATCCGCGACGTGCTGGACGACTATGTCATCGGCCAGGCGCACGCCAAGAAGGTGCTCTCGGTCGCCGTCCACAACCACTACAAGCGCCTGAACCACGCGACTAAGAACAACGACGTCGAACTGGCCAAGTCGAACATCATGCTGATTGGCCCGACCGGCTCGGGCAAGACGCTGCTGGCCCAGACGCTGGCGCGCATCATCGACGTGCCCTTCACCATGGCCGACGCGACGACCCTGACCGAAGCCGGTTATGTGGGCGAGGATGTCGAGAACATCATCCTGAAGCTGCTGCAGGCGTCGGACTACAACGTCGAGCGGGCCCAGCGCGGCATCGTCTATATCGACGAAATCGACAAGATCTCGCGCAAGTCTGACAACCCTTCGATCACGCGCGACGTGTCGGGCGAAGGCGTGCAACAGGCCCTGCTGAAGATCATGGAAGGCACCGTCGCCTCCGTGCCGCCGCAAGGCGGTCGCAAGCATCCGCAGCAGGAATTCCTGCAGGTCGACACCGCCAACATTCTGTTCATCGTCGGCGGCGCCTTCGCTGGGTTGGAGAAGGTCATCTCGGCGCGCGGGGCAGGGGCTTCGATCGGCTTTGGCGCCCAGGTCAAGGAGATCGATGAACGTCGCACCGGCGACATCCTGAAGGGTGTCGAGCCTGACGACCTGATGCGGTTCGGTCTGATCCCCGAGTTCATCGGCCGTCTTCCGGTGCTGGCGACGCTGGAAGACCTGGACGAGACGGCGCTGGTCACGATCCTGACCGAGCCGAAGAACGCCCTGGTCAAGCAGTACAAGCGTCTGTTCGAGATGGAGAACGTCGAACTGACCTTCACGGACGACGCCCTGATCGCCGTCGCCAAAAAGGCCATCACCCGCAAGACCGGGGCACGCGGCCTGCGCTCGATCCTGGAAGGCATCCTGCTGGAGACCATGTTTGAACTGCCGACCTTCGAAGGCGTCGAGGAAGTCGTCGTCAACGCCGAGGTCATCGACGGCAAGGCCCAGCCTCTGCTGATCTACTCGGAAGCCTCCAAGAAGAAGGCCGACGGCGCCGCCTGAACTGACGACCAGCGCTGAAATGAAAATGGCCGGAGCGAGATCGCTCCGGCCTTTGTTGTTCGAGATCGCTGTCTGCAAACCTATTTGATCGGTGTGTCGATCAGCACGGCCTGCGTCACGGGTTGGCCCGTGGCCTGGGCGACGAGCTCGGCGGTGCGGGTCTCAATGACGGCTTCGAGGCGAGCCAGGAACTCGTCCTTAGGAAGGCCGACGGGGATTGGGTCGAGGAACTCCAGCGTCGCTGTGCCGGGGTGTTTTTCGTACTTTTCCTCGGGCCAGAAGAGGCCGAGGTTGGTGGCGAGCGGCACGACCGGAACGTCGAAGTCGCGGTACATGTGCCAGACGCCGGAGCGATACTTGAACTTCTTGCCGACGGGCGCGAGGTGCCCCTCGGGATAGATCAGGATCTTGCGGTTCTCGGCGCGGGCCTCGGCGGCGCGCATGGCCAGCGCCTTGCGGGCTTCGTGGCCGCCGCAGGAGTTGACCACGATGGCGCCCAGCTTCTTCAGCACGCCGCCCAGCAGGGGAAACTTTTCCAGGTGATCGCCGGTGACGAAGGCGATGTCGTCGAACTGGTCATAGGTCGCAAAGCCGTCGCCCCAGCTTTGATGTTTTGAGGCGATGATGAAGGCGCCCTCGGGCAACCGATCCTTGCCGCGAACATCCAGTTTGATGCCGGCGAAGATCGCCATGGCCTGAACCATCCGCTTCACATAGCGGCGGATGACCCAACTGGCCGGGCCGCGACCGGGGGCGAGCGCGGCGAAGGCGGCGGTCAGCCCATAGCCGATCGACAGGATCCAGTAGGCGACATTGAAGGCGAAGCTGCGCATGGGGCGACTATGGCAGAAAGCTTGGCCTTGTCAGACCCTAAGCCGCCTTTTCGAGCGATGACGCCGGCGTGACGCAGTTTCGGCCCGCGCGTTTGGATTCGTACAGGGCGGCGTCCGCGCGTTCCAGCAGGCTGGCGGCGGTTTCGCCCTTTCGACGCTGGGCGAAGCCAGCAGAGACCGTGACTGAGCCCAGGTCGTCGTTGGTCGAGCGACGGCGCAGCGCGCGTGACGCCACGTCGTTCCGGATGCTTTCCAGCGCCGCCATCACGACGCCGGCGCCTTCACCGGGGAAGATGATGGCGAATTCCTCGCCGCCGAACCGGGCTGCGAATCGGGTCTTGCCGCAGATGTTGGACAAGACGGTGGAGACATAGCGCAGCACCTGATCGCCGGTCTGGTGGCCCCAGGTGTCGTTGAACCGTTTGAAATGATCGATGTCGAGGATGGCCAGGCTGAGCGGCGCGCCGTCGTCGTCGGCGCAGGCGGCCTCAAGCCGTTCATCAAAGGCCTTGCGGTTGGCCAAATTGGTCAAGGCGTCGGTCATCGCGTCGCGGCGCACCTGTTCCAGGTTTTCGCGCAGGCGGATGACTTCCTTGTTGGACTTTTCCAGACGCTTTTCGAGGATCGCCGTTTCGCGGCGCACGCGGTTGGTCGCGGTCGAAAGGCCGCCGACCAGATCCTTCAGCGAAGACGGATCGTCGACAGTTTCCATGCATTGCGAGGCGTCGGCGAGGGTTTCGCCATAATCGTGCTGGGTCTTGTGCGCCATGGCGATGGCGCTGGCGACGCTGGCCAGTTCGCGGTCCAGCACGGCGCCGACGTCGCGAATCTGATCCGGCAGGCGACCGCGCGGCAGGAACTCGGCGGCCAGCATTTCTGACGTCTTGTCTGTGATGACGGCGGACTGCGCCAGAAGACGGCGGATTTCCTGGGCCAGGGGACCGTCGGGGTCGCTGATGTAATGCAGCCAAAGCTCGAAGTTCAGCGGAGTGGGCCACACGCCGGCCTTTTCCATTTCGCCGATGACGTTGCGCGCCAAAGCATAGGCTTGAGGAGCTCTCAGCGCCGTCTCGACCTTTTTCGACATTCTTGTTCCCCTGGGCTCCTGTTCTGGAGCTGTGTCGGGGCGCACACTACGGGATGTTCCGTAATGCAGGGTAAACGACGCGGCGTTTCACCGCGCCGTTGTGTACGAATTCAGGCGCGGATAACGACGGGCCGACGCAGGAAAGCAGGGATGTCGTCGCCGAAGCCACGCACGCCCTGGCGCTGAGTGTCGCCCTTGTCAGCCTTGCGATCGCCGCGGCGATCGGATTGCAGCAGGTGCGGCTCACGATCTGCACGGTCGGGACGTGGGGCGCGAGCCGTCTCGACGGGTTCGACGGTCGCCTCCGCCTCGACTGCGGCGGCGACAGGAGCCGCGACTTCGACCGGCGTCTCGGCGCGGGCCTTGCGGCGGCTGCGGCTGCGGGGCGCTTCGGCCTCTTCAGACGAAGACGCGGCGGTGACGGGGGCGATGTCGCCAGGCTCGGCGGACGGGGTGGGCGCGCTGCTGGTGCGCGACCGGCTGCGACCGCGTTCGCCCGTGCGTTTGTCGTCGCGGCGCGGGCCGTCCTTGATGGCGGCGAAGTCGATGCCGTCCAGAACCAGCTCTTCCGGATCCTTCTTGATCAGCTTCAGGACCTTATCCAGCGACTTGTCGTCGGCCGGGGTCACGATCATGAAAGCCTGGCCCAGCTTGCCAGCTCGGCCGGTACGGCCGATGCGGTGGACGTAGTCGTCGGCGTGGTGCGAGACGTCGTAGTTGAAGACGTGGCTGACGTCCGGGATATCCAGGCCGCGCGCGGCGACATCGGAGGCGACCAGAATCTTCAGTGCGCCCGAGCGGAAGTCCGCCAGGGTCTTCATCCGGTGCGACTGATCCAGGTCGCCATGGATCGGCGCGGCGTCGAAGCCGTGGGTCTTCAGCGACTTGGCGACGATATCGACTTCGGATTTGCGATTGCAGAAGACGATGCCGTTACGCACGTCCTCACGGCCGACCAGGGCGCGCAGGGCGGTCCGCTTGGCCTTGGGGTCCGAGGTCGGGATGCGGACGATGTATTGGGTGATGGTGTCGGCGGTCATAGCCGGACGCGAGGCCTCGATCCGGGTCGGATCCTTGAGGAAGGCGGTCGTCAGGCGCGTAATCTCCGGCGGCATGGTGGCCGAGAAGAACAGGGTCTGACGACGAGGCGGCGTCAGTTTGAAGATGCGCTCGATGTCGGGGATGAAGCCCATGTCCAGCATGCGGTCGGCCTCATCGACGACCATGATTTCGACGCCGGTCAGCAGCATCTTTCCGCGTTCGAACAGATCAAGCAGGCGGCCGGGCGTGGCGATCAGAACGTCGACGCCCTTGTTCAGAGCCGCGACCTGGTCGCCCATTGAGACGCCGCCGATCAGCAGGACCCAGCTGAGCTTGGTGCCCTTGGCGTATTTGGCGAAGCTCTCGGCGACCTGGTCAGCCAGTTCGCGCGTCGGCGCCAGGACGATGGCGCGCGGCATGCGGGCACGGGCGCGGCCGGTGGACAGGCGATCGACCAGGGGCAGGGTGAAGGCGGCGGTCTTGCCGGTGCCGGTCTGGGCGATGCCCAGAACATCACGTCCGGCGAGGGCGACGGGGATCGCCTGTTCCTGAATGGGCGTGGCGGTCGTGTAGCCGGTGTCGGCGACGGCCTGAAGGGTCGTGGGCGAAAGGCCCAGTTGGGAAAATTCGGTCATGAATCCTTGGGAGAGAAAGCGTCTGCGTGCATAGCAGCGACGGAACCGCCCCTCTTTGGGCGAGCGGGCGGCGCGGATCGCAGACCTGTCCCGAGGCTGGGGTGCATATAGAAGCCCCTGCGCAGAAGTCAAGTATTCCTGGTTTTTCGCTCAGCCGGCCGCAGGCCGTAAATCGCAGCCTGCAAACGAAAATCGCCGGACGGGCGAGCCGTCCGGCGATCTGCTGGATCAGAGAGGAAGTGCGATCAGCGCTTGCCGAAGATCATGTCGCCCAGTTTGGCGAAGAAGCCCTTTTCCTCGTGCTTGGCGGCGGGCGCCGGGGCCGGCTTGGGTGCTTCGACCGGCTTGGGATCGGGAGCCGGCGTAGGCGCGGACGCCGCAGCGACGGGGGCAGCGGCGGTCTTGGGTGCAGCGACGGGGTCTGCAGGCTTGGGCGCCGCTGCGGCCGGCTTGGCGACAGTCGCAGCCTTCGGGGCGGCGGCGGGTTTCGAAGCGGCGGCCTTGGGGGCAGCAGGTTTTGCCGCTGCGGGCTTCGCCGCGGTCGCCTTAGGCGCGGCCGCTTTCGGAGCCGCGGCTTTCACTGCCGTCTTAGCGGCGGCGGGCTTCGCGGCGGCTTTGGACGCGGCTTTCGGAGCAGCCTTGGCGGCGGGGGCGGTTTTCGGCTTGGCTGCGGCCTTGGCGGCGACCGGCTTAGCAGCGGCCTTGGGGGCGGCGGTTTTGGGCGCCGCAGCCTTGGGCGCGACAGCCTTGGCGGTAGTGGGCTTCGGCGCAGCAGCTGCCGGCTTAGCAGCGGCCTTGGGCGCAGCGGTTTTCTCGGCGGCGGTCTTCACGGCGCTCGACTTCGGCGCGGCTTTAGGCTTGGAAGCGGCGGTCGCCGGCTTTGGCGACGCTGGTTTAGACGTAGACGGTGACTTGGCCATGTATTCCCCGACCCCTCGGTTTGATAAAAACGCGGCGGCGACGGGCGTTCAGCACCGGATCGCTACGATTCGCCATATTACCGGTGTTTGAAAAATGTCCGAGTCCGCACTTCAGATAATCGCACGTGGCCCGCGCGCCGCCGCAGAGGCCGCCGCAGAGGCCGTAGACGCCGATCCGCGGCTGGAAGGCGCGACCTATTCGATCCTGGAAGAGGACGAGGACAACGACGTCTGGCGCATCGACGCCTTCCCCACGACCGACGACGAGGTCGAGGGTCTGAAAGCGGTGCTGGCGGGATATCCGGTGACGGTGTTGGTGGAGAAGCTGGCGGACGCCGACTGGCTGGCCATGTCGCTGTCGGGTCTGCCGCCGGTCGAGGCCGGACGGTTCTTCGTCTACGGCGCGCACGATCAGGGCAAGGTGCCCGAGGGTCGCGTCACGCTGAAGATCGACGCTGGCGCCGCATTCGGCACAGGCCACCATGGCACGACGGTCGGCTGCCTGGAGGCGTTCGACAAGCTGCTGGAGACCGAAAGCTTTGAGAAGGTGCTGGACGTGGGTTGCGGCACGGGCGTGCTGGCGATCGCGGCGGCCAAGACGGGCACCCCCATCGCGGTCGGCACCGACATCGACGAGCCCTCGGCCCGGATCGCCAATGAGAACGCCGAGATCAACGAGGCCAAGTGCGACTTCTATTTCGCCGATGGCCTCAGCGATCCGCGCATCGCCCAGCATCAGCCGTACGATCTGGTGTTCGCCAACATCCTGGCCGCGCCGCTGGTCGAGCTGGCGCCCGAGATCGGGGCGGCGCTGAAGAGCGGCGGGGTCGCGATCCTGTCGGGCCTGCTGCGCACGCAGGAGGAGCGGGTGCTGGAGGCCTATCTGCCGCTGGGCTTTACGGTCGAACAGACCATCCATCACGACGCCTGGAGCGCCCTGCAACTGCGCAAGGGCTGAGGATCGATCATGCGCCAGACTTTCGACGAGACGACCGACCCGTCCTTTGGGGCCAAGCACCTGCCGCTGCTGCGCGTCGAAATGGCCAAGCAGGGGCTGGACGGGTTTCTGATCCCGCACGAGGACGAGCATCAGAACGAGTATCTGCCGGACGCCAATGAGCGCCTGGCCTGGGCGACCGGCTTCACCGGCTCGGCCGGGGCGGCGGTGGTCTTCCAGGATCGGGCCAGCATGTTCACCGACGGTCGCTACACCGTTCAGGTCAAGGCCCAGACCGATCCGGCGCTTTTCGAGCGACGCGACCTCAATGACGTGGCGGCTTATCTCGAGACGGCGGTGAAGGGGGCGGTGATCGGTTATGATCCGCGTCTGCACAGCCCGGATGCTCTCGTCGGCCTGAAGGCGGCGGCGCAGAAGGCGGGGGCCACCCTGAAGCCCGTGGACGCCAATCCACTGGATATGGCGTGGGGCGCCGATCGTCCGGCCCAGCCGACGGCGCCGGTCGTGCCGCATGAGGACGCCTATTCCGGCGAGAGCCATGCATCCAAGCGGGCGCGGATCGGCAAGGCCGTGGCGGACGCCGGCGCAGACGCGGTGGTGCTGACGGCGCCGATGTCGATCGCCTGGCTGTTCAATGTGCGCGGCGGGGACGTGATCCGGTCGCCCCTGCCGATCGGCCAGGCCATCCTGGCGGCGGACGGCAAGGCACGGGTGTTCCTGGATCCGGCCAAGGTGACGAATGCTTTGCCGGGCTGGCTGGGCGACGATGTTCGCATCGAGGCGACCGAGCAGCTGCCGGCGGCGCTGGACGGGCTGTCGGGCCAAAAGGTCATGATCGATCCGTCGCTGTCGTCGGCCTGGTATTTCGACCGGCTGGACGCGGCGGGCGCGACGGTGGTGCGGGCGATGGATCCCTGCGCCATTCCCCGGGCGGCCAAGAATGCGGTGGAGATCGAGGGCAGCCGTCGGGCGCATATCCGCGACGGGGCGGCGCTGAGCCGGTTCCTGCACTGGGTCGATACGTTGGTGCAGGAGACGCTGCCGGACGAGCGTGAAGTGGTCGAGGCGCTGGAGCGATTCCGCGAGCAGACCGGGGCGCTAAAGGACCTGAGTTTCGACACCATCGCCGGGGCCGGGCCGAACGGGGCCTTGCCGCATTACAAGCCGGTGGGCGCCAGCATTCGCAAGGTCGAGAAGGGCTCGCTGCTGCTGGTGGACGGCGGCGGTCAGTATCTGGACGGCACGACCGATGTGACCCGCACCATGGCGGTGGGCGAACCGAGCGAAGATCAGCGCCACAAGTTCACCTTGGTGCTGAAGGCGCATATCGCCATGGCGACGATCCGTTTCCCGGCCGGGACCAGCGGCATGGCGCTGGACGCCATTGCGCGGGCTCCGATGTGGGCGGCGGGGCTGGATTACGATCACGGCACCGGCCACGGCGTCGGCAGCTATCTGGGGGTCCACGAGGGGCCGCAGCGGATCGCGAAATGGGGCGCGTCCCAGCCGCTGCTGGAAGGGATGATCCTGTCCAACGAGCCCGGCTATTACCGCGAAGGCCATTGGGGCATCCGCATCGAGACCCTGCAGGTGGTGACGCCGGCGGTGGTCCCCGAGGGCGGCGAGCGACCGATGCACGGGTTCGAGCAGCTGACGTTCGCGCCGATCGACCGCAAGCTGATCGCGGTCGAGATGCTGACGCCGGGCGAGCGGGCCTATGTCGACGCCTATCACGCCGAAACGCTGGCCAAGGTCGGCCCGTTGATGGATGGCGAGGCGCTGGACTGGCTGAAGCGGGCCTGCGCGCCGCTTTAAGGGGCGGGTGAGGGCGCCGGGGGCGCGGTGGGGCAATGCCGCATCTGGGTGACGGGGCAGGCAAGGTCGCCGAGCGCCGCCTTTGTCGCCTCGTAGCCGATGGCGACGGGGCCGTCGTAGGTCTTCCAGTCCCGAATATCGCTGCCGGCGACCTGGGGCAGGATCAGGACGTCGGCGTCGGCGCGCGACTGCGTCATCTCGACGTCGGTGGTGATGGTGGCCGAGCGCATCAGGATCGAGACGATGGGCGGGCCGGCCTTCCAGGCGCCGGAGAGAACCCATTTCCACCAGGACGGCGGATTCTCCAGCGCCTGGGGATCGACGCCGCGCGTCTGGGACATGTCGACGCCGATGATGGGGCCGCTGTTCAGCTGGCGCATGACGCTGGTGGGGAAGTTCTTCAGCACGGCGCCGTCCACCAGCACCTGACCGTCCATGACGACTGGCGGCAGGACGCCGGGAATGGCGATGGAGGCGCGCATGGCCCGACGCATCAGGCCCGTGCGATGCGCCTCGATCCGGCCCGAGGTCAGGTTCGAGGAGACGGCGAAGAAGGGCAGGGCCAGGTCCGCCAGGTCGATGTCGCCGTAAGCCTGCTCCAGCAGACGGGCGACCTTGCGGGCGCGGGACATGGCGATGATCGGCACAGCGAGGTCCGACAGCGGGTCGGACTCGACGAAGGCGCGCCGAATCTCGAAATCCAGCCGTTCGAATGACCAGCCCAGGGCCGGGCCGGCGGCGACGACCGCGCCCATGGAGGCGCCGCCTGCGAAGTCGATGGGCACCTTGGCCTCTTCCAGGGCCCTGATCGCGCCAATGTGGCAATAGGCCCGCGCGCCGCCGCCGGACAGGACCAGGCCGACCGCCGTGCCGGTGACGACGCGAGCGATGCGCTCGGCGTCGGATGCCACGCCCTCGACGCAATGGAACCAGCGATCGGGCTGTAGCGCATCCAGCCACACGCGCGTGTTGGCCGGATGATGCATACGCGGATCGCGCAGCAGGATCAGGTCGGTCAGGCGGCGGCCGTCGCCGAAGCCGTGGCGGCGCGGCACGGCGGACGGCGGCGCCAGAAGGCCGCTGCCGACGATGAACATTCGGTCCACCTGACGCGCGCACAGGCTGGCCCAGGCGGGCTGATCCTGTTCGGCGACATAGAGGACATAGTCGTGGTCGCCCTCCACCCGGCTGAACCATTCGGACGCCGAGGCCAGGGCGGACTGATCGATGACCTGACAGGTGAAGCCCATAGCCTGGATGGCGGCGGCGATGCGTTCGACGAAGGCGCGGATGGGCCGGGGACGGGCCGAGACGAAGCCGAAGACGCTGGGCTCGGACGCGCCCGCCGTGCGCTCGCGGGCGCGGTGGATCATCAACCGCGACAGTTCGACCATCAGGTCCGGCTCGGTGCGGGCGGCCTCGAAGAAGGCTTCGCGCGGCAGCGCCAGAATCTCGCTGTCCCTCAGGGCGACGACGGTGGCGGTGTGCGGCGTGCCAGCCAGCATCGCCATCTCGCCCACCGGCTCGCCCGCCTTGACCACGCCCAGCATGTGCGGCGGCTGATCCGCCTCCATCCGAAACACGCCCAGACGGCCGGAGCGGACCAGATACAGGGTGTCGGCCGGATCGCCCTCGGTGAACAGCGGCTCGCCGCCGGTCAGCGCAAACCAGCTGGCCCGGTCGACCATGCGACCTTCGAAGATTCGCGCGAGCGAAGTCGCCAGCGTGTCGGGGCGAAGCGTGGCCATGATGCGTTTGTAGGCGCGATTCTGGGGCGGGTGAATTGGGATGTTTGGACGTGCGACGGCGCCTTCGCGCGATCGCAGCGAAGTCTGGAGGGCTGGGCGGAGCGCCGGGCCTTCGCCCGGAGTTCTGTTGTGGTGTTACCGTTTCGACGAAGGGTATGACGCTCCGCGCGGATGGTTGGCCTGCAAGCTCGGGGCGCCGAGCGGTGGCGGTCTTATCGCCTAACCCCATAAGCCTGCGACGGGCGGGTCGGAGCAGCGATCCCCGATCCCCGGTGCGGCCGAGTATCCCCCTCGACCCTGCGACGCGACTGCGGACACCGGGGCGATTCCCCGACCGATCCGCCCCGGCGCCGCGATGGAGTCTCACCACCGCCCCCGTTCCATCCGCTCTCGCCGCCGCAAGGTCGCAGGCCAGGCGAGCCCTCCATGCGACGAGACCGGTGCATTATGGGGGCGTTTGACCCCTTGGATGGGAGACGAGGGACATAAATCAGCAAGCGGTTGAAATCGCGGGGAATGGACCAGCGGCATTGCGATGGCTGAGCATCGTCTCCTCCCCATGTCATGGGGAGGTGGCTCGAAGCGCAGCGGAGAGACGGAGGGGCTTTTCAGCGCATCCCGGCGCTCAAGCGGCGTCTAGAACCCCTCCACCGCTTCGCGGTCCCCCTCCCCGCAAAGCGGGGAGGAGACGATGGTGCGAGCTTCTCGCGTTGCCCGATTCCGCGTGGGCGGGTAGAGCGTTCGGCTTCTCCCGCCCAGCCGAAGTTTCAGACCATGCACGACATCAGAGCCATTCGCGAGAACCCCCAGGTTTACGTGGCGGGCTGGTCGTCGCGCGGGGTGGACGAGCCGGACGGGCTGGTGGCGGACATCCTGCGGCTGGACGCCGAACTGCGTCATGCCCAGACGACGGGGCAGGACGCCCTTGCCAAGCGCAATGCGGCCTCCAAGCTGATCGGCGCCGCCATGGGGCGCAAGGATATGGCCGAGGCCGACCGGCTGAAGGCCGAGGTCGAGGCGCTGAAGGGCGATATCGCGGCGGCGGCCGAGGTGGAGGCGCGTGTCGGCAAGGAACTGCGCGACCTGCTGGCGGCGCAGAAGAATCTGGCCGCCGAGGATGTGCCGGACGGCGAGGACGAGGCGGGCAATGTCGAGGTCTCGACCTGGGGCGAACCCCGTCGCACCGGTCCGGCCAAGGATCACGCCGACCTGGGCGAGGCCCTGGGGATGTTGGACTTCGAGGCGGCGGCCAAGATGTCGGGTGCGCGGTTCGCGGTGCTTAAGGGGCAGTTGGCGCGGCTGGAGCGGGCCGTGGGGCAGTTCATGCTGGACCTGCAGACGGATCAGCACGGCTATCTGGAAGTGAACCCGCCGCTGCTGGTGCGGGACGAGGCGATGTTCGGCACGGGGCAGTTGCCGAAGTTTGCCGAAGATCTTTTCAACGCATCCACTGTGATTGATCCGGCAATTTGGCAAAAAGGCTTATCTGCCGAAGGTAAGACCGACGCCGAAATTAATGCGGCGATTATTGAGCAGTTGGCCAATCGCACGCACCATTGGCTTATCCCCACCGCCGAAGTCTCCCTGACCAATCTCGTACGCGAGACTATTCTTTCCGAGGACGAGTTGGCGACGCCGATGCGGATGACGGCGCTGACGCCGTGCTTCCGGGCCGAGGCGGGGTCGGCGGGGCGCGATACGCGCGGGCTGATCCGCCAGCACCAGTTCTCCAAGGTCGAGATGGTGTCGATCGCGCGGCCGGACGACAGCGACGCGGAGCACGAGCGGATGACGGCCTGCGCCGAGGCGGTGCTGAAGGCGCTGGAGCTGCCGTTCCGGCGGATGCTGCTGTGCAAGGGCGACATGGGCTTTTCGGCGCAGAAGACCTTCGACCTGGAGGTCTGGCTGCCCAGCCAGGGGACCTATCGCGAGATCAGCAGCTGCTCGAACTGTGGGGACTTCCAGGCGCGGCGCATGGATGCGCGGTTCAAGCGCGCCGGCGAGAAGAAGACGGAGTTCGTCCATACGCTGAACGGCTCGGGCCTGGCGGTCGGCCGGACGCTGGTGGCGATCATGGAAAACTATCAGCAAGACGATGGGCGGATCGCCGTACCGGCGGTGTTGCAGCCCTATATGGGCGGTTTGCAGTTCGTGGGCGGCTGATGCGTATTCTCCTGACCAACGACGACGGGATCGAGGCCGAAGGCCTGGAATGCCTTGAGCGGATCGCGCGCACGCTGAGCGACGACGTGTGGGTGTGCGCGCCCGCCGTCGAGCAGTCTGGCAAGGGGCGGGGGATCACCCTGACCGAGCCGCTGCGGGTGCTGAACCTGGGCGAGAAGCGGTTCGCGGTGACAGGCACGCCGACCGACTGTGTCGTCCTGGCGGTCAATGACCTGATGCCGGAAAAGCCCGATTTGGTGCTGTCGGGCGTCAATCGCGGGCACAATATCGGTGAGGACGTCAGCTATTCCGGTACGGTGGCGGGCGCCTTGCAAGGGATGGCGTTCGGCATCCGCTCCATCGCCTTGAGCCAGAGCCTGGAGCGGTTCCACGACGAGGTGGTCGCGCACTGGGAGACGGCGGAAGCCTTCGCGCCGGCGATCATCAGTCGCCTGCTGGACCAGAAATGGGCGAACGGTGTGGTGATGAACCTGAACTTTCCCAACCGGCCGCCCGAAGCCGTCGATCAGGTCGAGGTGACGACCCAGGGCTTCCGCAACGTCGGCGAGATGCACGCGGTGCGGCGCACCGACCTGCGCGGGCGTGACTATTACTGGATGAGCTTCCGGGGTGAAAAGCAGGAGCATGCCGAGGGCACCGACCTGCGGGCCATCGAGGAGGGGCGGATCTCGGTCACACCGCTGCATATCGACCTGACGCACATGACGAGCGTGCATGACCTGAAGAAGGTGCTGGGCGGGGCGCCGCCAAAGAGCGTGGCGACCGCCGCATGAATCTGCACGACGACCGGGCCGGGCGGCTGATCCTGTCGCTGCGGCAGCAGGGGGTCACGGACCCGCGCGTGCTGAAGGCGATGGAGAGCATCGACCGGGCGGTCTTCGTGCACGAGAAGTTCCTGGATCAGGCGTGGGAGGATCAGGCCCTGCCGATCGACTGCGCCCAGACGATCAGCCAGCCCTATATCGTCGGCCTGATGACCCAGGCGCTGGAGGTGCAGGCGCGGCACCGTGTGCTGGAGATCGGCACCGGCAGCGGATACCAGTGCGCGGTGCTGAGCCGGCTGGCGCGCTATGTCTATTCGGTGGAGCGGTATCGCAGCCTGCTGGTCGAGGCCGAGGCCAAGCTGCGCACGCTTCAGATCGACAATGTCATCACCCGGCACGGCGACGGCGGCCTGGGCTGGGCCGAACAGGCGCCGTTCGACCGGATCATGGTCACGGCCGCGTCGCCGACCGAGCCGACAGAACTGCTGAAACAGCTGAAGCCGAACGGGGTTCTGGTCGCGCCGGTGGGGCGCACATCGGTGCAGATGCTGCATCGGTATGTGGGGCAGGGCGACGGGTCGTTCCACCGCGAGAGCCTGACGGAAGTTCGGTTCGTGCCGTTGGTCGAGGGGACGGCGAAGGAGGGGTAAGTGGGCGTGAATGGTGATTCGTGAGTCGTGATTCCGAGTGTGCGAAAGCCAATCACGATTCACCAGTCACCCCTCACGACCTTCCCCGCCCCAATTCCGCGATGATTGCGGGGTTGGCTTATGAGGCGCGAGCGGGCACACCGGGCGGGCGAGTTTAACCATGTGAGGAGCAGCCGGTGGCGGTGATTTCGGGCTGGATGAGAGCGGTTCTGGTGGCGGGGGCGTCGCTGAGCACGGCGGCCTGCATCAGCTATCCGTCCGAGCCGCGCTATTCGACGCATGCGAATCCGGCGCCGGTCCAGGGGCAGGGCGCCTATCCGCAGCAGCCGGCCTATCCGAACGGAACACAGAACCAGCCCTATCGTCCCTATGAATCGCCGCCGCCCGCGACGGCGCCGATCGGTCAGGTGGAAGGCGGGGCCTTGCCGCCGACCGTCAGCGTGGGGCCGAGCCAGCCGGCCTATCAGCCGCCGACCACGCAGCCTCCTGTCTATACGCCGGCGCCCTATCCGTCCTCTTCGGCCCCGGTTCGTCCGGGTGCGGCCTATGTGATCCAGCCCGGCGATACGATCTCGGGCGTCGGGCGGCGGTTCCAGACGCCGGTGCAGACGCTGATAGACCTGAACGGCCTGGGGCCGCGCGGGGCCATCACGACGGGACAGCGAATCATCCTGCCGGAAGCGGCGGTGGATACCGGCAATGATCCCTATGCGACCGGCGCGTCGCCTGTCGGCGTGCTGGTGCCGAACAATGGCGTGATCCCGCCGCCGCCGCCGCCGCCCTCGGGTAATGCGGCCCTGCCGGTGCAGACACGGCCCCTGACGCAGCCGTTCACGTCGGGGCCGGCCCAGGCGCCTGCTGCGCAAGGCCCCGTGGCAACGGGACAGCCGAACCTTCTGTGGCCCGTGCGGGGCGACATCGTGCGCCGGTTCGGGCCGGTCGGCATGGGCGAGCGCAATAACGGCGTGAACATCGGCGCGTCGGCGGGCGCGGCGGTCAGCGCCTCGGCCGCCGGGCGCGTGGCCTATGTGGGCGACGATCTGGTGGGGCAGGGGCTGACGGTGCTGATCGTGCATTCCAACGGCTGGCGCACGGTCTATGGCCATCTGGGTTCGGCGACGGTTCGGGACGGCGAGGACGTGCGGGCCGGTCAACAGATCGGCACCGTGGGCCTGACGGCCGGCGACGGACGCCCGTCGATCCACTTCGAGACCCGCCAGATGCGCGGCGACGACCCCGTCGCGATCGATCCCCTGACGGTATTGCCGCGCTGATCGATTTAGCCGCGTTGCAATCCGCGAGGCGCGGCCCTAGGTTCCGCGCCTCGTTTTAATGGGGCGCCGACGAGGGCTGCCCCTTCTGTGTTCGGAGACTACCCATGGGCGGAGCGGCTGACGGCGGCTTGGTGGCGCAACTGATCGGCTTCGCGCCCATCATCGGCATCTTCATCCTGTTCTACTTCCTGCTGATCCGTCCGCAGCAGAAGCGCGCCAAGGAACACGCGACCGCCATCGCCGCCGTCAAGCGTGGCGACACGGTCGTTCTGGGCAGCGGCATGATCGGCAAGGTCACGCGCGTCGAAGAGGCCGAGGTCAATGTCGAGATCGCGCCCAGCGTCAACGTGCGCGTGGTCAAGTCCATGATCGCCGAGGTGCGCAACCGCACCGCCATCGCCGCCAACGATTCCAAGGCCTGATACGCTCGCGTATCCGCCGATACCTGGACCGCCCTCATGATTCAGCTGTCGCGCTGGAAAGTCATTCTCGTCGTCGTCGCGGCCGTTCTCGGCTGTCTGCTGGCGTTCCCGAACCTGTTGTCGGATCAGCAGCGCGAGGCGCTGCCCGGCTTCATGCCCAAGAACAAGCTGAACCTGGGGCTGGACCTTCAGGGCGGTTCGTATCTGCTGCTGGAAGTCGATGTGCCGGCGATGCGCGAAAAGCGCGTCACCAACCTGATCGAAGACGTTCGGGTCACGCTGAACGGCGCGGGCGTCGCCACCAACGGCTTCCAGCGTGAACCGGGCGGCGTGGTCGTCACCCTGGCCAATCCGGCCCAGGGTGATGCCGCGTTCAAGGCGCTGCAACAACTGGGCGGTCAGGTCGGACCGGGCGGCCAGGCCGAACGCACCGCGACGCGCCTGGGCGATAACCGCATCCGCTTCGCCTATACCGACGCCGCGCTTAACGGCATGGGCGCGACGGCTGTGGACCAGTCGATCGAGGTGGTGCGCCGCCGGATCGACAGCCTGGGCACGCGCGAACCGTCCATCACCCGCCAGGGCGCCGACCGGATCGTGGTGCAGGCTCCGGGCGAAAGCGATCCGACCAAGTTGGAAGAAGTCATCGGCCAGACGGCGCAGCTGACCTTCCAGATGGTCGATGTCGAGAACTCGGTTCAGGACGCCCTGGCCGGCCGTGTGCCGCCCGATTCCGAACTGCTGCAAGGCGAGGACGGCACGCCCTATCTGGTCAAGAAGCGCGTGCTGGTGTCGGGCGAGAACCTGACCCGCGCCGGCGTCGGTTCGGACCAGAGCGGCCGCCCGGCCATCGACTTCCGCTTCGACGGCGCCGGCGCCCGCCGGTTCGGCGAAGCCACCGCCGCCAACCTTCAAAAGCCGTTCGCCATCATCCTGGACGGCAAGGTCATCTCGGCCCCGACGATCCAGAGCGCGATCACCTCGGGCTCGGGTCAGATCACCGGCAACTTCTCGATCCAGGAGGCGGCGACGCTGGTGAACCTGCTGAACGGGGGCGCTCTGCCGGCACCGCTGAACGTCGAGGAGCGCCGCACCGTGACGGCTGAACTGGGTGCGGACGCGGTCGCAGCCGGCGCCCTGTCGACCGCCGTCGGTTTCGCCATCATCGTGCTGTTCATGATCCTGGCTTATGGCCTGCTGTTCGGCGGGGTGTCGGTGGTCGGTCTGGTGCTGAACGGCGTGCTGATCGTGGCGGCCATGTCGTTGACCCAGGCGACGCTGACCTTGCCCGGCATCGCCGGTCTGATCCTGACCTTCGCGGTCGCGGTGGACGCCAACGTACTGATCTATGAGCGGATGCGTGACGAGGCCCGTGCGGGGCGCAGCGTCATCGCCTCGATGGACGCCGGCTTCAACAAGGCCATGGGCACCATCATCGACGCCAACCTGACCACCCTGGTCGCGGCGGGCATCATGTTCGTGTTCGGCGAAGGCCCGGTTCGCGGGTTCGCCTGGACCCTGACCATCGGTGTGTTCACCTCGGTCTTCTCGTCGGTCCTGGTCGCCCAGGTCCTGCTTGGCTACTGGCTCAAGACGGCCAAGCCCAAAAAACTGCCGATCGCGGAGTGATGGCGATGCGTGGATGGCCCCTCATCAAACTGCTGCCGCAGAAGACGAACTTCCACTTCGTCAAATATGCGCGGTTCGCCGGCGTCCTGTCGGTGATCCTGTGCGTCGCCTCGATCATCGCCTGCTTCTATCCCGGCCTGAACATGGGCATCGACTTCCGGGGCGGCGCCTCGATGGAAGTGTCCAAACCGGCGGGTCAGACGATCGAGCTGGATCGAGTCCGCGAGGCCGTGAACGGCCTGAACCTGGGCGACGTTCAGGTCCAGGGCATCGCGCGCCGCGACACCAATGTCGATGACGGCTCGACCGCTATTCTTCGCTTCCAGGTGCCGGAAGGCCGCGATCAGACCCAGGTGGTCAACCAGGTCGAGGGCGCCATCAGCGGCGCAGTCGGTCAGGTCAACTATTCGGGCGTCAGCGTCGTCGGCTCCAAGGTGTCGGGCGAACTGTTCACCTCGGGCCTGTTGGCTTTGGGCGTCGCGATCGGCCTGATGTTCCTCTACATCTGGTTCCGGTTCGAGCCGCAGTTCGGTTTCGGCGCCGTGGTCGGCCTGCTGCACGACGTGATCCTGACGTTCGGGCTGATCGTGCTGTTCAAGCTGGAGTTCAGCCTGAACATGGTCGCCGCCGTCCTGACCGTCATCGGCTATTCGATGAACGACACCGTCGTCGTGTTCGACCGCCTTCGCGAGAACCTGCGCAAGTACAAGACCATGCCGCTGCGCGACGTGATCGACCTGTCGCTGAACGAGACCCTGTCGCGGACCATCATCACCGGCGTGACCGCCGTCATGGTGCTGGCGGCCCTGGCCATCTTCGGCGGCGAGGCCCTGTTCGGCTTCTCCATCGCCCTGATGTTCGGCATCATCATCGGCACCTATTCGTCGATCTATGTCGGCGCGCCGATCATCCTTCTGTGGGGCGTCAAGCGCGGCGCTCTGGCTGACGACGCCAAGCCTGTGAAGCTGGGCATGGCCAGCCGGCCATAGGTCGAGCGCCATCGTCGAAAGTTGGGCCGTCCCGTCATCGCCGGGGCGGCCCTTTTCCTTGGACGGCGTCCGTGCAAGGCTGAGCCTATGAAAGCGCTTGTCTATACCGCCGTTGCCCTCGCCCTGACCGGCGGAATGTCCGCCTGCACCGACAGCAAGCGGGCGCGCAACGACGCCACCTGGGGCGACAAGCCGGCGGACATCACCTGCTGGACCTATGGAGTGGAGAACTTCAAGGGACGCTCGACCGGCAAGGTCGAATATGACGACGGCGGCCGGATCTCGTTCGTCGACGCGTCGAACAACCGCTACACCACGATCGATGGCGATTGCCGCGTGGTCTATACGCAGCCCAGCAAATAGGGCCGGATGGCGGGCGGAGGCCTGAACCTCCGCCCTGCGTCGATCAGCGCAGCGAGGCCGTAAAGCGCTGGATGCGGGTGCAGGCTTCTTCCAGCACGGCGTCCGAGGTGGCGTAGCTGATGCGGAAATAGGGGCTCAGGCCGAAAGCCTCGCCCTGGACCACGGCGACGCCCTCGGCGTTCAGCAGTTCCGCGGCGAAGGTGGAATCGCCATCGATGGCGACACCCGTCTCGGTCGTCTTGCCGATCAGTCCGGCGATGGACGGATAGACGTAGAAGGCGCCCTCGGGCGTGGCGCATGTGATGCCAGCCGCCTGGTTGAGCATCGAGACAACGAGGTCACGGCGCTTTTCGAAAGCGGCCTTGCGCTCAGGGATGAAGTCCTGCGGGCCGTTCAGCGCCTCGACGGCCGCCCACTGGCTGATGCTGGACGGGTTGGACGTGGTCTGGCTGGCCACCTTGCGCATCAAATCGATCAGCGGCTTGGGGCCGCCGGCGTAGCCGATGCGCCAGCCGGTCATGGCATAGGCCTTGGACACGCCGTTGACCGTCAGGGTGCGGTCGATCAGGTCCGGCGCCACCTGGGCGATGGTGGTGTATTCGAAGTCGCCATAGACGAGGTGCTCGTACATGTCGTCGGTCAGCACCCAGACCTGCGGGTGGCGACGCAGCACCTCCGCCAGGGCTTCCAGTTCGGCGCGCGTATAGGCGGCGCCGGTGGGGTTCGACGGGCTGTTCAGGATCAGCCACTTGGTGCGGGGCGTGATCGCGGCCTCCAGCACGGCCGGCAGCAGCTTGAAGCCGTCCTTCTCCTCGCCGATCACAGTGACGGGCTCGCCGCCGGCCAGCAGCACCATATCAGGATAGCTGACCCAGTAGGGGGCGGGCACGATGACTTCGTCGCCGGGGTTCAGCGTGGCGACCAGGGCGTTGAAGATGACGGGCTTGCCGCCCGGCGCGACGTGGATGTTGGCGGCCGTATAGTCGAGATCGTTCTCGCGCTTGAACTTGGCGACGATGGCCGCCTTCAACTCGGGCATGCCGTCGGCATCGGTGTATTTGGTCTCGCCGCGGTTGATCGCTTCGATGGCGGCCTGTTTGATGTTTTCGGGCGTATCGAAGTCCGGCTCGCCGGCGCCCAGGCCGATCACGTCGCGGCCTTCGGCTTTCAGCTTCCGGGCCTGCGCGGTGACGGCGATGGTGGCCGAGGGCTTGACGCGGGCGAGGGCGGAAGATTGCAGGCTGGACATGAACTATCCCGTGGTTTTGGAAGTTTTTGCCGGGGAGGCGGGGTTGTTTACGCGGCGTCGCCCCTCGGGACAATGCGCTGATGCTCGCTAATGCAGAGATGGGATGATAAGCGGCGGCTCTGATGCGCTGGATCATCGATTTTCTGTCAAACATGGAGGCGCGTCGCTGGCGCGCCGTGCTGGCCACGGCTCTGTTGCTGGGCGCGATGATCGCCCTGTTCGCTGTGGGCAAGAGCCAACTGGGGCTGGAGGCCGAGGGGCGGCTGGAAGACTGGCTGGCCGGATTCCGTCAGGGACCTTGGGGCCTTGTCGCCGCCATCGTGGTGTTTACGGCCTCGGCCTTTTTCGGCGCACCGCAATTCATCCTGATCGCCGCCTGCGTCGTGGCGTTCGGACCGTGGTTCGGCTTCCTCTACAGCTGGATCGCGACGGTCGTGTCTGCAGGCGTGACCTATTGGCTGGGACGCGGACCCACGGCGCGGCTGCTGGCGCGGCACGGCGGCAAGACGGTCGGAAGGCTGACGCGGTTCGTCGGCAAGAACGCCTTCTACGCCAGCTTCATGATCCGCAACGTGCCGTCGGCGCCGTTCATCGTCGTCAACATGGCGTTCGGGGCGGCGCGGGCGTCGTTTCCAGGATTCTTGGCGGGGTGCGCCCTGGGCGTGTTGCCGAAGACCGCGCTGGTCGCCTTCTTCGGTGGATCCTTCATGACGGCGGTCAGCGGCGACGGGATCTGGACCTCGGCCATATTGGCTGGCGTGGCGCTGGCCTGGCTGGCGCTGATGCTGGTGGTGCGTGAACTGGTCAAACGGCGCGAGATCGCGCGCGGCGACTGAGGGAATTTGCTTAGCCTGCTATTTAGATTCCGTTCATCCACAGGTTGCATGATGGCTTGTGGGAGGCATCGCCATGGATGTCGAAGTTCTAAAAGTGCAGCACGGCCGGATCATACGATTGGCCAGCGCCTTGGGCGGGACCGCCGCCGTTCTGAAAACATTGGATGATGCGACACGCGCCCGTGAGCTGATGCGTGCGCTGAATACGGCTCTGACCGAGCATCTCGCGATCGAGGACGGCGAACTTTATCCCGTACTGATGCGGTCCCAAGATCATTCGGTTCGCGACCTCGCGCAGCACTATGTTGAGGACATGGGGGCTCTGAGCGGCGTTTGGGCGCACTATTTCGAAGAGTGGTCACAGGCCCGCATTCTGAGGGATCGGGAGCGTTTCGCCTCTGTAACCAAGGGGTTGATCGGCGCCTTGGCGCATCGGGTCGCCCGCGAGGAGGACACGCTGTATCCCACGATGGAGGCGGCGGACGCCCTGGCCGTCGTTCCGAAGCGCGACGGCAGGCCGACATCCTGAAGCCGGTGTCCACAGGCGTCGTGCCTCGATAGCCCTCTCCATATGACGACACTGTCATCGGGGCTTGTATTCCCGGTTTCATACGGGCAAACCCGCCGCTAGTAGGCGTGGCGAAGACGATCAGGAACTGTCCGGCGTGGGGATGTCAGGGCAGTTGGGGCGTCGCCAGGTCGACTGAGACATCTAGACGCCCTGCCAGCTAACAACGGTATCGATTCCCATGAGCTTCTCCCTTTTCGGCGCGATCTCCAACGACATCGCGATGGACCTGGGCACCGCCAACACCCTGATCTACATGAAGGGCAAGGGCATCGTCCTGAACGAGCCGTCGGTCGTGGCGCTGAGAAACGTCGGTGGGCGCAAGGTCGTCCACGCCGTGGGGATTGAAGCCAAGCAGATGCTGGGCCGCACGCCGGGCCACATGGAGGCGATCCGCCCCATGCGCGACGGCGTCATCGCCGACTTCGAAGTCGCCGAAGAGATGATCAAGCACTTCATCCGCAAGGTTCATAATCGCAAGGGCTTCGTGAACCCCAAGATCATCGTCTGCGTGCCCTCGGGCGCCACGGCGGTCGAGCGTCGCGCGATCAACGACAGCTGCCTGAACGCCTCGGCGCGCCGCGTGGGCCTGATCGACGAGCCCATGGCGGCTGCGATCGGCGCCGGCTTGCCGATCCACGAGCCGACAGGCTCGATGGTCGTCGACATCGGCGGCGGCACGACGGAAGTCGCCGTCCTGTCGCTGTCGGGCATCGTCTATTCGCGTTCGGTCCGCGTCGGCGGCGACAAGATGGACGACAGCATCATCAGCTACATGCGCCGCAACCATAACCTGCTGATCGGCGAAACGACCGCCGAACGCATCAAGAAGGACATCGGCACCGCCCGCATCCCGGCCGACGGCGAAGGCCTGTCGATCGAGGTCAAGGGCCGCGACCTGATGCAGGGCGTGCCGCGCGAAGTGCGCATCTCGGAGCGCCAGGCCGCGGAGGCCCTGGCTGAGCCGGTCACCCAGATCATCGAGGCCGTGAAGGTCGCGCTGGAAGCCACGCCGCCGGAACTGGCCGCCGACATCGCCGACAAGGGCATCATGCTGACGGGCGGCGGCGCCCTGCTGCGCGGTCTGGACGTCGAGATCCGCGATCACACCGGCCTGCCGGTCTCGGTCGCCGATGATCCGCTGTCGTGCGTGGCCATCGGCTGCGGCCGCGTGCTGGAGCACCCGCGCTGGATGAAGGGCGTGCTCGACTCCGCGCTCTGATCCGTCCGTTGCGGCCAGGTGAAAGCTTGGCTGCAAATCCTTATCTGGCCTGCGTGATCACGGTTCCATTCCGGCCTTGATTTTGCGATAGGCAGGCTCAGCGGCAGGGGGCGTCCTGCCGATTCCAACCCCTTTGAGTGGAAGGTCGCCCGTGGCGTTTCGCGACGGCCCTTTTGAAAACATCAAGGTGCCGCTGGCGTGGACCGCCGCGGTCGTCGTCGTCGTGGCCGTCATCGGCGCGGTCGTCCTGTTGCTTGGCGACCGGACCACGTCCGAGGGCGGCTCGACCATGGGCGCGGCGCGCGGCGGTTTCGAAGCGGCGGCCGGGCCAGTGGGCGGGGTCTTCGCCGCGCCGGTGCGCTGGGCCGGGGCCGCGCGAGATTATGTCGGCGGCTATTTCTTCGCCATCGGCGAGAACCGCCGCCTGAAGGCCGAGATCGCCGAACTGCGCGGCTGGCGCGACGAAGCGATCGCCCAAAAGAACATCAACGGCCGCTATGAGGCCATGCTGGGTCTGCGCACCGAGCCGCCGGTGCCCATGGCCACGGGACGAGCGATTTCGGAATCTCGCGGTCCCTTCTCCAACGCCAAGCTGATCGACGTCGGTTCGGCCAAGGGCGTGCGGATCGGTAATCCCGTTGTGACGGAACACGGACTGGTTGGTCGGGTGACGGGCGTGACGGGCGGCGTCAGCCGTGTCGTGCTGCTGACGGATGTGGCGTCGCGCACCCCTGTAATGATCGAGCGCACCGATGCGCGCGCCATGCTGACCGGAGACGGCGGCGACAGCCCGCGTCTGGAGTTCATTCGCGGATCGGGTTCGATCAAGGCGGGTGACCGTATCCTGAGTTCAGGGGACGGCGGCGGTCTGCCTCGCGGTCTGCCGGTCGGGGTGGCCGCCAAGGGCGTGGACGGCGCCTGGCGGGTCAAGCTGTTCAGTGATCACGGCGCGATCGACTATGTCCGCGTGCTGTTGTTCCAGAGCTTTGGACAGCTGGTCAGCCCGAACGCCTTGAATGCGCCGCCGCTCGCAGGCCTGTCGACGGCACCGGAGCCGAGCGCGGCCGAGGTCGGGGCGATCCGTGACGCCGCCGCCCGTCGTGCGGCGGCGCAGCAGGCTCAGGCCGAACGGGCGCGTGCTGCGGCGGCGACGCCAGCGCCAACGCCTGCGCCCGCCGCTGCGCCGACTGCGGCCCGTCCGGCCGTGACGTCTCCGAGGCCTGCGGCTTCGACCCCGTCGCCTGCGCCGGTTGCGCCCAGCCCTGCGCCGGCGCCCGCTCCGGGAGGCGCGGCGTGAGACGGCCCGTCGCGGTTCGCGTTGTCGGACCTCTTCAGTGGATCGTCTATCCGGCCCTGCTCGTCCTCGCCGCGACGGTCGTTCTGGGAACGCCGCTCCAGCTGTTCGGTCTGCATCTGCCCGAGCCGGTCATTCCGATGATCCTGGCCTTCGCCTGGCCCTTGATCCGGCCGTCGATGCTGGCGCCGGCGGTGCTGTTTTTGATCGGCCTTTTCCTCGATCTGTTCTGGAATACGCCGCTGGGTCTGTGGGCGCTGTGCCTGATGGGCGTCTATGGAACGGTGCTGCTCTCGCGCAATCTGCTGGCGGGGCATGAGGGGCTGATCCGGTTCGGAGCCTATGCCGCCTGCACGCTGGGCGCCTTTTTTCTGGCCTATCTGGTGGTGACGATGCGGGCGGCGAACGCGCCGGCGATCCTGCCACTGGTCGGACAGGTCGTGCCGACGCTGCTGCTGTTTCCGATCGCCAACTGGATGCTTGAGCGATTCGACGACGGAGATATTCGGTTCCGATGAGCGGCGAGCCCTCCATCTTCTTTGCCGATGTGAATGAGCGTCAGGGGTCCTTCCTGCGGCGCACCTTCGTGCTGGGCGGGGCGACGGCGCTGGGGATCACCGCGCTGATTGGACGGCTGGGCCAGCTTCAGGTCGTGCAGGCTCAGGAATATGCGACCCTGTCGTCGCAGAACCAGTTCAACTTCCGCATGGTCCCGCCGCCGCGCGGCCTGATCAAGGACCGCAACGGCGTCGTCATCGCCGGCAACCGCCCCAGCTTCCGTGTGCTGGTGGTGCGCGACGAGACCAAGGATCTGGACCAGACCCTGGACCTTTTGGGACGGCTGCTGCCCGACACGCTGGAGCGCCGTCGCGCGATCATCCGCGACGTCAATGCGGCTTCCAAGTTCAACCCGGTGCCGGTCAAGAGCGACCTGACCTGGGAGGAGTTCGCCAAGGTCAATCAGTACGCCAACGAACTGCCCGGCGTGATGGTCGATATGAACGAGGCGCGCTATTACCCTTTCGGCGGATCGTTCGCCCACGTCATTGGCTATGTGGCCAAGGTGTCCGATCGCGACGTCAAGGCGATCCGTGACAAGGGCGAGCAGCCGCCCGCCCTGTTGTTCAACCCCAGCTTCCGCATCGGCCGCCAGGGCGTGGAAAAGGCGCTGGATACGTCGCTGCGCGGCGAGCCGGGCGGCAATAGGGTCGAGGTCGATGCACGAGGCCGCGTCGTCGCCGAGGACATCGGCGGGTCGCGGCCCGCCGTGCCGGGCAAGGAAGTCATCCTGACGCTGGATGCCGATGTTCAGAACCGGGCTCTGGAAGTGTTTGGCGACGAGTCGGGCGCCTGTGTGGTCATGGATGTGCGCAACGGCGACATCCTGTGCATGATGTCTGCGCCATCGTTCGATCCGAACCTGTTCGTCGGCGGCGTGCCGAGCAAGACCTATCGCGCGCTGGCCGACTATGAGCGCAAGCCGCTGCTGGACAAGACGCTGAACGGCACCTTCCCGCCGGGCTCGACCTTCAAGCCGACCACGGCCCTGGCTCTGTTGGAAGCCGGGGTCGATCCGAAGCTGACGGTGTTCTGCTCGGGTTCGTATCGGACGGGCAACCGAACGCAGCGATGCTGGGGGCGGCATGGCACCCAGAACATGCACGACGCGATCAAGAACTCCTGCGACGTCTATTTCTACGCCATGTGCAACCGCGCGGGCGTGGATAACATCCGCAAGGCCGGGCTGGCGCTTGGCTTCGAGCACGAGTTCGACATCGGTGTCGGCAACCAGCGCAAAGGCCTGTTGCCGTCCACCGAATGGAAGGCGCGAACCTTCCCGCGCGATCCGGTCTGGCATCCGGGGGAGACGACCTCGGTCGCAATCGGGCAAGGCGCGATTACAGTGAACGCCCTGCAGCTGGCGGTCATGACCTCGCGTCTGGCGAACGGGAAGAAGCAACTTCAACCGCGCCTGATCAAGTCCATCGGCGGCGTCGAACAGCCCAGCGGGGCCGAGGCCCCGGACCTGCCGTTCGATCCCGCCCACGTCGAATATGTGCGCCAAGGCATGATCGCCGTGGCCAATGACCGATCCGGCACCGCCTATCGCCAGAGCCAGTTGGGCCTGGGCGACATACAGATGGCCGGCAAGACCGGCACGGCCCAGGTCCGGAACTACGGCTCCGGCTCGCGCAAGAGCAATATCTGGGCGCTGAAGGACCACAACCTGTTCGTGGCCTTCGCTCCGGTGGATGCGCCGCGATATGCGGTCGCCATCATCGTCGAACACGGGGGCAAGGGCGGGGCGACCGCCGGCGCGCCGCGTGCGCGTGAGGTGATGCGCACCGTGCTGCTCAAGGATCCGGACATGCGAGCCCGGATCGAACGGCCGCTGCCGCCCGAACCGACCGGCGACGCGATCGTCGAGGACGGCGTCGTCGGCGCCGCGCCCGAGCCCGATGTCGTGGCCCCGCCCCAACCGAGCCGCTCTGCGCCATCTGCGACCAGCGGTCCGCGACCCTATCTTTCCGAGCCCGGCCGTTGACCGCCTCGGCCCTGTCACGTCCCGGTGAGCGCGAACGCGTTTCGACCAAGCTGGGCCAGATCGACTGGCGGCTGACGGCCTTGCTGTGCGTGGTGTCCGGCACCGGCGCCCTGATGCTGTATTCGGTGGCCGGCGGATCGTGGTCGCCGTGGGCGATGAAGCACCTGATCCGGTTCGGCATGTGTCTGGTGCTGATGCTGATGCTGTCGCTGATCAGCATCCGCTACTGGTTCGCCCTGGCCTATCCCATCTACGGGATGGCGCTGTTCATGTTGGCGCTGGTGGAGACGCCGCTGGGCTATACAGCCTTGGGCGCCACCCGATGGCTTGACCTGGGGTTCACACGCATCCAGCCATCCGAGATCATGAAGATCGGCGTCGTGCTGGCCTTGGCGCGCTGGTATCACGGGGCCTCGGCCAAGGAGGCGAGTTTCCATTGGAAGCTGATCTTCCCGGTCGGGATCATCGGCCTGCCGTTCTTGCTGGTCGCGCACCAGCCGGACTTGGGATCGGCCATGCTGATCGGTTTGACGGGGGCGGCGATCATGTTCGTCGCCGGGCTGAGCTGGCGGATCATCCTGCCGCTGATCATCGCCGCCGCCGTGCTGGTGCCGCCCTATGTGATGTTCGGCATGCACGACTATCAGCGTCACCGGGTGCTGACCTTCCTGAACCCCGAGGCCGACATGTCGGACAAGGGCTATCAGATCGTGCAGTCCAAGATCGCCATGGGGTCGGGCGGGCCTTTGGGGCGCGGGTTCGGCCTGGGCAGCCAAAGCCAGCTGGAGTTCCTTCCCGAGCGCCAGACCGACTTCATCTTCGCCGCCTTCGCCGAGGAGTTCGGCTTTGTGGGCACCTTCACGCTTCTGGCCTCCTATGCCGCCATCATTCTGATCTCGCTGAGGATCGCGTCGCTGTCGCACAGTCACTTCGGGCGATTGGCGGCCTCGGGCGTGACGGCGACATTCGCGCTCTATGTACTGATCAACGGGGCGATGGTGATGGGGCTGGCGCCGGTCGTGGGCGTGCCGATGCCGCTCTTGTCCTACGGCGGCACCGTCATGCTGACCGTCATGATCGGCTTCGGTCTGGTGATGGCGACGCGGGTTCACCGCTATGCCGAACTGCCCAAGGGTCACGGCCTGATCTGACGCTACGTCAGCTAAGTGATCGGCATTCAGGTTTCGCTTTCTAAGGCGGGGATTTCCTGGATAAGGTCAGTCCCAACGATGTCTCGCATCGGTTTCGGCCGGTCAGCGACGCACGCTATGGGAGACGAGGAATGACCGATCTGGAGCAATTCCGCGCCGAGACGCGCGCCTGGCTGGAGGCGAACTGCCCGGCCGAGTGTCGCGGTCCGATGGCCGACGACGAGATGATCTGGGGCGGGCGAAACCCCACCTTCAAGACCCCGGCGCACAAGCTGTGGCTGGAGCGGATGGGCGCGCGGGGCTGGACGGCGCCGGAATGGCCGGCGGAATACGGCGGCGGCGGGCTGAACCGCGAGCAGGCCAAGGTGCTGGCCTCCGAACTGCGACGCATCAAGGCCCAGCCGGCCCTGGCCAGTTTCGGCGTCTGGATGCTGGGTCCGGCGCTGCTGGCCTTTGGGACCGAAGAGCAGAAGAAGCGCTTCCTGCCCGAGATCGTGCGCGGCGAGATTCGCTGGTGCCAGGGCTATTCCGAGCCGGGCGCGGGATCCGATCTGGCGTCCATCCAGACGCGGGCCGAGGATCGGGGCGACCACTGGATCGTCAACGGTCAGAAGATCTGGACCTCCTACGCCGACAAGGCCGACTGGATCTTCTGCCTCGTGCGCACGGACCCCGAGGCGCCCAAACATCTGGGCATCAGCTTCGTGCTGTTCGACATGAAGACACCGGGCGTGACGACGCGGCCGATCACCCTGATTTCAGGCAAGTCGCCCTTCTGCGAGACCTTCTTCGACGATGTCCGGGTGGAGAAGGAAAATCTGGTCGGGACGCTGAATCGAGGCTGGGACGTGGCCAAATATTTGTTGGCGCACGAGCGGACCATGATCGGCGCGATGGGCGAGGTCGGCGGCGGGCGGCCGGTGGGGCAGGTGGCGCTGGACGCCATCGGCGCCGACGAAGCTGGGCGTCTGGACGAGCCGATGCTGCGCGCCCGGATCGCGGACCTGGAGATCGACGCCGCCGCCTTCCGTCTGGCGATGGAGCGGGTCGGCGATCAGGTGAAGGCCAAACAGGCGCATCCGGCCATCGCCTCCATGCTGAAATACTATGGCTCCGAGCTGAACAAGCGGCGCCATGAACTGCTGATGGCGGCGGGCGGGGCCGATGCGCTGGAATGGGAGGGCGAGCGGTCGAACGACGGCAAGACCGCGCGCGACTGGCTGCGGACCAAGGCCAATTCCATCGAGGGCGGCACCAGCGAGGTTCAACTGAACATCATCGCCAAACACCTGCTGCAACTGCCGGGAGCGTGAGACGATGCCGCTGATCCTGACCGAAGAACAGACGATGTTGCAGGACGCCGCCGACGGCTTCCTGAACGAACGGGCGCCGATCGCCCATCTGAGGAAGCTGCGGGACGAGCGTGACGCCGACGGGGTGTCGCGCGACCTGTGGCGGGCCTTCGGCGAGATGGGGTTCGCCGGCGTCATCATCCCAGAGGCGCTGGGCGGCATGGGGCTGGGCGCCGTAGAGGCCGGGGTGATCGCCGAGAGCCTGGGCCGCACCCTGACGCCGTCGCCGTATCTGGGATCGTCGATTCTGTCGGCCAAGGTGCTGATCGACGGCGGATCGCAGGCGCAGCAGGCCTGGCTGCCCAGGATAGCGGCGGGCGAGGCGATCCTTTCGCTGGCGGTGGATGAGGGCGCGAAACACGCGCCGTCGCGGATCACCACGAGGGCCGAGCGGGCGGGCAACGGCTTCAAGCTGAACGGCGCCAAGGCCTTTGTGCTGGACGGCCATGTGGCGGACGCCCTGATCGTCGTCGCGACGGCTGAGGAGGGGACGACATTGTTCCTGGTCGATCCGGCGACGGCGGGCGTCGAGATCGAGCGCACGGTGATGGTGGATGCGCACAATGCGGCGCGGATCACGCTGACTGATGTGGCGGTTGACGCCGATGCCGTGATCGGCGCGGTCGGGGGCGGGGAGGCGCTGCTGGACGGCGCGCTGGACTTGGGGCGGGCCTGCGCGGCCTCCAGCCTGACCGGCGCGGGCGATCAGGCGTTCAAGACGACGATGGACTATCTGCGGACGCGAAAACAGTTCGGCAAGCTGATCGGCGAGTTCCAGGCGTTGCAGCACCGGGCCGCGCATCTGTTCTCGGAGCTGGAGCTGGCGCGCGCGGCGACGATTGGCGCCCAGATCGCCATCGACGAGTGGCGCGAGGACGCGCCGCTGGCCGCCTCCATCGCCAAGGCCAAGGCCGGGCGGGTCGCCGAGCTGGCGGTGCAGGAGGCGGTCCAGATGCACGGCGGCGTCGGCATGACCGACGAATATGACGTGGGCCTGTTCATGAAGCGGGTGCGGGTGCTGAACGAACTGCTGGGCGACGCCGGTTTCCACGCCGAACGGGTGGCGCGGGCGCAGGGGTTCTAGGTTCGGTTCTGGCCGGCCTTCTCGCTCCACAGGTCCAGATCCGGCTCGCGGCCGATCAGAGCCAGGCCGGCGGCGATGGATTCGAACTCGCCGCCGGTCTCGATCCGCTCGGAGCCGAAACGGCTCTGGAAGATGGCGCGCACGGCCGGCACGAAGGAGGTGCCGCCGGTCAGGAAGACGCGGTCGATGGCGTCGCGCGCCAGGCCGCTGCGGGCCATCGCCTGATCTACTGAGCCTTCGATGGCGGCCAGTTCCGGCGCAATCCACCGTTCGAAATCGGCGCGGGCGACCGGCTTTTCAATATGGACGCCGCCGGCCTGGAACAGGAAGGTCGCCGTCTTCTCGGCCGACAGGGCCATCTTCAACGTGGACACGGCGCGGTACAGGTCATGGCCGTGGTTGTCGTCCAGCACCTCGATCAAGCGTTCGATCTTCTCCGGCTCCAGCGCGGTGCGGGCCAGGGATCGGATGTCGCGCATGTCCCGCGATGCGCGCAGCAGGGCCAACTGATCCCAGCGGGCGAAGGCGGAATAATACCGCTGGGGGATCGGCAGCTGTTTGCCGACCGAGCTGTAGAGGCCGCCCTTGCCCAGTTCGGGCGAGACCAGCTGGTCGATGATCCGATAGTCGAAGGCGTCGCCCGCCACGCCCACGCCGGAGCGGGCCAGAGGCGTCGAACGCAGGCCTTCGTTCGTCCGCTCGAACCGGATGATGGAGAAGTCGCTGGTGCCGCCGCCGAAGTCGGCGACCAGGACCGTGGCGTCTTCCTTCAGTTGACGCGCGAAATAGAAGGCCGCGCCGACCGGCTCGTGCGCATAGCGGATGTCGGTGAAGCCCAGCCGCTCGAACGCCGTCTGATAGCGCGACAGGGCCAGGGTCTCGTCGGGATTGCCGCCCGCGAAGGTGACGGGGCGGCCGACGATGACGGCGGGCGGGGTGTTCGCCAGTTCGTCGCCCGCATGGTGGCGCAGGCGCAGCAGGAAGGCGGTCAGCAGATCCTCGAACCCATAGCGACGGTTGTCGATGCGGGTCTCGGTGAAGGCGGCGCTGGCCGCGAAGGTCTTGAACGACTGGATGAAGCGGGTCTCCAGCGGATCCTCGACATAGGCGGCGATGGCCCAGGGACCGGCCTCGACCACGCGCTCGGGCGGCTGGCCGTCCACGCCCTGATGGATTTGGAAGCTGAGCGCCGAGCGGAAGGTGGTCGTCTGGCCCTCGACCGCGTCGAAGGTCACCAGCCGGGCGAGGCCGTCCGCATCGGTCAGGGCGACGACCGTATTGGTCGTGCCGAAATCGATCCCGATCGTCATCGGTTTCGTCGCCGTCATGGCAGGGCTCCAGGGAGGGGAGCCGGGTTCCTAGCGTCAGGCGGGGCAATAGCAAGCGTTAATGAGGGCGCCCGCCCGCGTCAGACGACGGCGTTACCGGCGGCGCACAGAATGCGATGATGAACAGCTATCGTTTTCCAAATCGACTGCATATGTTGGACAATACGTATCTGATCTACGCATCTGTTTTTTATGAGTAATGTTGGATGTCTTTAGATATGATGCCGCCTAGAAAGCGAGTTCTTGCTGACCACAAGCGTGTCAGATCAAAGCTTGTCACGCCATTCAACGAGATGTTTGGGCCTTTGGGGGAGGTGTCTTGGGTCAACACCATGATCCCGGAGCTGTTGTGGATTGCGCTACTTCAAGAAGTTTTTGGCCCTCATAAATGCGTCGAGCTGCTAACTGCGTTCACGCGAGATCTGCGATCGACGAGCCCTGAACGAGCCGACGTAGTGTGGGCCGGTGCGGGCCAGTTCAGCACCATCCCTCCCGAAGAGCTTTGCGACCTCATTACGCGCAAAGCTGAGGAATATGGCAATGATATCAAGACCGCTCTACGTCCGCTGGCGGCGCACTATCCAAGCCATCCACTGAACAACATTTACAGCCCAGAAGAAGCGAAGCCTGAAGCGAGAGACATTAAGTATCTGACCGACGTCCTGGCCGGCATGCACGACCGCGCTTCCTGGGAAGCCACGATGACCCAAGCTCATGCCTTATGGCTGGCATTTGATGCAAAGCGTCTAATGGTTTCCCCGGAATTATCACTCGCTCAGTTTCCGAAAATCGACCAGTATCCCAATACTGAAATCTCTAGACGGATTGCAGCCAGTATCCGGGCCACGATGAATCAGTGTTTTGGTCGGGATGGCCTGATGGCTTCTCAAACGAGTTGGCCTGTCGAATTCTGGAACTGCGGAATGACCCTGTCCCCCTGCGAGGTTGCCGATGACATTGGCTGAAGGGGGCATCGACATAGGGCCGTTGCTTGCTGAGTATCGACGCGCCGTTGACGGGGAGCTCGCAGAGCGTTTGGCAGCGTGGCCTCCCAACTTCGCTCAAGTTCAAGTACATGAAGTTATTGGAGGAATGATCGCCCGACAAGCAACTTTGGCAAAGGAGATCGCTAACGCTCCCGACTTATGGAACGGACACAGCGCGCCGATTTTGCTTCGCGCAATGGCGGACGCTCACATCAACATGGCTTGGTTGCTGTTAGATCCTGCGATCAGGTGCTTGAAGTTCATATCATTCGGCCTTGGTCAGGCTAAGCTCGAACTAGAACATCGGCGGGCTCATATGGGCGACCGCGAACCCACCGCTGAAGAAGCTGATATGCTTGAAGTGCAGGAGAGGTGGATTGACTCGCAGCGTATCAGATTTCTCCAAGACGTAGATTTAGGGAAATGGTCTGGACTGTCTGTTCGACAGATGGCCGAGGAAGCGGGATGCATTGATTTTTACAACTACGTCTACACACCCTTCAGTTCGTGCGCGCATTCCATGTGGCAACACATAGGGCACTACAATCTAGTGACGTGTGAGAATCCACTTCATCGATATCATCGACTTCCGACTAGTGCTGATCACGACCCGAGCTTGGACTACATGATCCTAGCCGCAAAATACTGGAACAAGACATTGCGAGTTTTTGATCAAGCGATTGGCTTCAATCGGACAGGTGTGTCAGCGTTCGACGCCTTCGTCAAAGCGGTCGCGACGGATACAGTGAACTAGAACGCCTCTGCCAATCATAGAGCGGATGGCGGAAGCGGTGGGATTCGAACCCACGGACGGCTCTCACCGTCGCTGGTTTTCAAGACCAGTGCCTTAAACCACTCGGCCACACTTCCTTGCCGCCGCAGCGGAGGCGGACGCCATAGCAGGCGAACGGGTCATTAACCAAAGCGGAAATGTCTTCGATCATCCTGTTTTCATATTTTTGATGAGGCGGATCGATGACGTGTGGAAAATGGGTGCGCGGCGCCCTGATCCTGGGGCTGTTCTCGCTGCTGGCCGCCTGTTCCAGCGTGGGCGGCGCAGGCGTGGGCGGGACGCGCGGCGAGGCGCGCCTGCCTGTGGTCAAGGATCCGGCGCCGATCGTGTCGGGGACGATGCGGCCGTATCAGGTGCGCGGGCGATGGTACACGCCCAAGGAACAGCCGGATTACGAAGAGGTCGGGATGGCGTCCTGGTACGGCGACGCCTTCAACGGGCGGCCGACCTCGACCGGCGAGCGGTTCGACATGCATGCCCTGACGGCGGCGCACAAGACCCTGCCTCTGCCCGGCCTGGTCGAGGTGACGAACCTGGACAACGGGCGGCGGTTGGTGGTGCGGATCAACGATCGGGGGCCGTTCGTGGACAGCCGGATCATCGACCTGTCGCGCGAGGCGGCGACGGAACTGGGGATGCTGTCGCAGGGCGTGGGGCGGGTGCGGGTGCGCTATCTGGGCCGGGCGCCGCAGCAGGGCGGGGGCACGCTGTTGCGGGCTTCGGCGCCCGCGCCGAGAGGCGCGGTCCCGGCCAGCCCGCCCGTCAGCGCGCCGGTTATCGCCCCCGCGCCGGTCGCGGTTGCGGAGGTGACGACCTTCTGGGTCCAGGCGGGCAGTTTCTCGGATCAGGTCGAGGCCGGACGAATCGCTGACAGCCTGAGCGGCTGGGTGCGGGCCGATCGGGGCGCGGGGCGGTTCAACGTCGTGGTGGGGCCGTGGGACAGCGCCAATGCGGCCGAGGCGGCGCGTCAGTCGGTCGTGGCGCGGGGTTATGCGGGCGCCCTGTTGATATCCGGCAGCTGATCGCGCGGGCGGGCTTGCGCCGGGCGGCGTCGGCGCGCCATGAAGGCGCGTGACCCGTGGACAATTCATAAGCTTCGAAGGCGGCGAGGGCGCCGGCAAATCGACCCAGGTCGGGCGGCTGGTCGCGCGGCTGCAGGCGACGCTGGGCGAGCGCAAGGTCGTGCGCACGCGTGAACCGGGCGGGTCCAAAGGCGCGGAGGTGATCCGCAATCTGGTGGTGGCCACGGACGCCGAGCCGTGGTCGGCCATGACCGAGACGCTGCTGATGTACGCCTCACGCTCGGACCATCTGGAGCGGACCATCCGCCCGGCGCTGGCGGCCGGCGACTGGGTGGTGTGCGATCGGTTCGCCGATTCCAGCCGCGCCTATCAGGGCGCAGGCGGCGGCGTGGCGCAAAGCTTCATCGAACAGATAGACGCCGGCGTGGTCGGGGACGACCAGCCGGACCTGACGCTGGTGTTCGACCTACCGGTCGAGGTCGGCCTGGAGCGGGCGTTCGGGCGCGGCCTGTTCGAGACTCGGTTCGAATCCAAGGGTCTGGAGTTCCATCAGCGGCTGCGCGAGGGCTTCCTTCGCATCGTCGAGGCCAATCCGCATCGTTGCGTGCTGATCGATGCCGTCGGATCGCTGGACGAGGTCGAGGCGCGGGTCTGGCAGGCGGTTCAGGATCGGCTGCTGTGAGCGACGATCACCCCCGTGACCGGTTCGACCTGGTTCCCGATGCGGCGGCGGAGACGGCGTTTCTGGACGCTTGGGAACGGGGGCGGCTGCACCACGCCTGGCTGCTGTGCGGGGTCGAGGGGACGGGCAAGGCGACCTTCGCCTATCGGGCGGCGCGACGGCTGCTGGGCGCGGCGGCCGATCCGGCGTCCGGGCCGCTGGGCGCGCGGCGCGATGATCCGGTCAGCCGGCTGATCTCGGCCCAGTCGCATCCGGATCTTCTGGTGCTGGAACGCTTGGTCGAAGGGGGCAAGACCAAGAAGTCGATCTCGGTCGATCAGTCGCGCGAATTGCCGGAGTTCTTTTCAAAGAGCCCGTCGCAAGCCCAGTTTCGGGTGGCGATCATCGATGCGGCAGATGACCTGAATCTCAATGCCGCCAACGCCTTGCTGAAGGTTCTTGAGGAACCGCCTGAGCGTGGTGTGCTGTTTCTGGTCACCCATGCGCCGGGGCGGTTGCTGGCGACGATCCGGTCGCGGTGCCGGCGGCTGAGCTTTCCGATCTGGGCGCCGGATCGGCTGGAGACCCTTGTGCGCAACCGGACGGGCGCAGAGCGTGAGGACGCCGAACATGCGGCGATCATGGCGGGCGGATCGCCCGGCGCGGCCCTGGCCCTGGCGTCGGGCGCGACGTTTGAGATGGACCAGCTGGCGCGGCGCTGGGTCGAGGGCGAAGTGGACCGGGCTGTAGCGCTGGCCATCGCCGACCGGTTCCGCGGCGCCGAGGGGCAGGAGCGGTTCGAGACCCTGATGGACCGGCTGATCGCGGCGGTGCGGATGCGCGCCTTGCAGAGCGCGCCGGGCGCAGGCAATCGATGGGCCGAACTATGGGAGCGGTTGCAGCCGTTGCCGGAACGGGCGGCGGGACTGAACCTGGACAAGGCCGATGTGCTTGCCGGCGCGCTGGCGGACCTGAAGCGGGTTCAGGCCCATCAGGAGCGGATGGGCTGATGCTGATCGACAGCCATGTGAACCTGCACGCACCCCAGTTCGATGAGGACCGTGACGCCGTGATCGCGCGCGCGAGGGAGGCGGGCGTCGGGCTGATGGTCGAGATCTCCGACAAGCTTACGACCTTCGAGGCGACGCACGGCATCGCCATGGCCAATGACGACATCTGGTGCACGGTCGGGGTCCATCCGCACGAGGCCAGGGATGCGGCGGACCTGACGACGGCGACCCTGATCGAACTGGCCCAGCGGCCCAAGGTGGTCGGGATCGGCGAATGCGGTCTGGACTTCCACTACGATCTCAGCCCTCGCGAGGTGCAGGCGGCGGTGTTCCGGCAGCATGTGGCGGCGGCGCGCGAGACCGGTCTGCCGCTGGTGATCCATACGCGTGAGGCGGACGACGTAATGGCGTCGATCCTGCGCGAGGAATATGCCGCGGGGCCGTTCAAGATGTTGATGCACTGCTATACGAGTGGCGCGGAACTGGCGAAAACTGCTGCTGAAATGGGAGCCTGGTTTTCGGTTTCCGGCATCGCGACCTTCAAGGCGGCTGAGGACGTGCGGGCGGTGATCCGCGACATGCCGGGCGACCGGATCATCGTCGAGACCGACTGCCCCTATCTGGCGCCCATTCCGCATCGCGGACGGCGCAACGAGCCGGCCTACATCCGCCATGTGCTGGACAAGCTGGGCGAAATCCGAGGCTGGAGCGCCGAGGAGGCGGACCGCATCACGACCGAGGCCTTCTTCGGCCTCTTTGACCGGATACCCAGGCCTGCATGAGTTTCGACGTCGTCATTCTGGGCAGCGGATCGTCGGGCGGGGTGCCGCGCGGAGACGGCGACTGGGGCGCCTGCGACCCGGACGAGCCCAAGAACCGGCGAACGCGCTGTTCGATGCTGGCGAGGAAGACCGGGCCGGAGGGGGTGACCACGGTCCTGATCGACACTTCGCCGGACCTGCGCGAACAGATGCTGGCCAGCGGCACGAAACATGTGGATGCGGTTCTTTATACCCACGACCACGCTGACCAGACCCATGGGATCGACGACCTGCGCACCTTCGCCGCGCGGGCCAGGAAGCGGATACCGGCGTGGATGGATGAAGCGACGCACGGCTCGCTGACGCATCGGTTCGACTACATTTTCGAGAGCAAGTTCGGTTATCCGCCGTTGCTGGACGGACGGATCATTCCGCCGCATGGCACGGCCTGGTCCGTCAAGGGGGCGGGCGGCTCGATCCCGGTCACGACCTTCGACCAGGCGCACGGGCCGATCCGCTCTGTCGGCTATCGGTTGGGCGACGTGGCCTATTCCAGCGATGTGTCCGATCTGGACGAGGCGGCCCTGGCGGCGGTGGCCGGCTGCAAGCTCTGGATCGTGGATGCACTGCGTTACGCGCCGCATCCGACCCATGCTCATCTGGACCAGGCCCTGGCGTGGATCGCCGCGGCTAACGTGGAGCGCGCGGTGCTGACGAACCTGCACATCGATATGGATTACAAGGCGTTGTCGGCGCTTGTTCCTGACAACGTCGAGGTCGGATTCGATGGCTGGAGCCGAGTGATCGGCTAGCTTGCGCCAGCCTTGTGGTTTTTCCAGTCGAATAGCTCTTCCAGCACCTGCACCGCCTGACCGCGTTCCGACGTCAGATCAGGATCGCGGTTCATGATCAGCCGCGCATCGTCGGCGGCCGCCAGCATCAGGCTGCGGTGGCGGATCGGGTCGGCGAAACGATAGGCGGGAAAACCGCTCTGTTTCAGGCCCAGTGGATCGCCGCCGCCACGCAGGCGGAAATCTTCCTCTGCGATCTCGAAGCCATCCTCGGTGCGACGCAGGGTTTCGAGCCGCTCTTTCGCCGTCTCGCCGAGGGCGCCGTCCTGACCGCCATACAGCAGGATGCAGGAACTGGCCTTGGCGCCGCGACCGACGCGGCCGCGCAACTGGTGCAACTGCGCCAGACCGAAACGATCGGCGTGTTCGATCACCATGATCGAGGCGTTGGGCACGTCCACGCCGACTTCGACCACCGTGGTGGCGACGAGGACCGGCAGGCGGCCGTCGGCGAAGTCGGCCATGACAGCCTCGCGCTCTGCGCCCGGCATCTGGCCATGAGCCAGGCCGACCTCGACGCCCAGCAGGCGCCGCAGATCGTCGGCGCGATCGACGGCGGCCGCTAGGTCGATGGCCTCGGATTCCTCAACCAAGGGACAGATCCAATAGGCCTGGGCGCCGCTCTCTACCGCCGTTTTCAGCCGGGCGGCGACCTCGCCGATGCGGGCCAAGGGCAGGACGGCGGTCGTGACCGGGGTGCGGCCGGGCGGCTTTTCCATCAGGCGACTGACTTCCAGCTCGCCGTATTGGGTCAGCTCCAGGGTCCGGGGGATGGGGGTGGCCGACATGGTCAGCAGATGCACGGCGCCGAGGCGCGGGTCGCCCTTGGCTTGCAGTCTCTGGCGTTCGTTCACGCCGAACCGGTGCTGTTCGTCGATGACGGCCAGGGCCAGGCGGTCGAAGCGAACGGCGTCCTGGAACAGGGCATGGGTCCCGATGGCGACTTGGACGTGACCCGAGGCCAGTGCAGCCAGTTTCTCGCGTCGTTGCGCCGGGGTGTCGCGGCCGGTGAGCAGGACCGCAACCACGCCGGCGGCGTCCAGCATGGGGCCGAGCTTCTCGTAATGCTGGCGGGCCAGGATTTCGGTCGGGGCCATGAGCGCGGACTGGAAGCCGCTCGAAGCGGCGTCGGCCAGAGCGACGGCGGCGACGGCGGTCTTGCCTGAGCCGACATCGCCTTGCAGCAATCGGCCCATCTGCTGGCCCGACGCCAGATCACGACGGATTTCGGCGACGGCCTGGGCCTGGGCGTTGGTCAGCTGGAAAGGCAGAGCCTGGAGAAGGTGTTCGGACGCTGCGCCGGGGGCGATGACGGGGGCGGGCTTGATCTCGCGGGCGCGGCGACGACGGGCCAGAGCCAGCTGATGGGCCAGGAACTCGTCATAGGCCAGGCGCTGGCGGGCGGGGGCGTCGGGCGACAGGTCCATCTCGGCTGTAGGAGCATGCAGGGCGTCCAGAGCGGCTCGCCAACCCAGCCAGTTCTGCTTCTTGAGCCAGGCGGCGTCCTGCCACTCCGGCAGGTCGGGCGCGGCGGGCAGGGCGCCCTGAACCAGTTTACGCAATTGGCGCGAGCTGAGGCCCTGCGTCGCCGGATAGACGGGCTCGGACGCCGGAATGTCGGCGGCCTTGTCTGGCGTGACGATGTCCGGATGGACGATTTGGACCTCGCCATTGAACCTTTCGACCTTGCCCGCGACCAACCGCGTCTCGCCGCGCGGCAACAGCCGGTCGATGTGCTGGGGCGAACCGCCGAACCAGACGAGATGCACGAAGCCGGTCGGATCGCTGGCCCGCACCTTCAGCGGCGCGCCGGGGCGGCTGGGCGTGAAGAGGCGATCGATGGTCACGGTGAAGACGCCGACCTCGCCATCGACGGCGGTGGCGGCCTCGGCGGGGCGGCGCATGATGACGCCGGACGGGCTTAGGAACAGCAGATCGCGGACCAGCGGGCCCGCCACCTTTTGCACCAGAGGCAGGACGCGAGGGCCCACGCCCTTAAGGGTCGAGACCTCGGCGAACAGGGGGAAGAGAATCTGCGGACGCATCGCCGTGAACATAGCGTGACCATGACGGGTGGCGAAGTGCGTTCAGGAACGCTATCTGCGCTTCTCACATTCCTGATGCGCTATCGCCTCCGCGCGGCGGATCGCTGCATGAGCGCATCGGCATTTTTAACCGGCAAGGATTCTTGTGGCCGAAATCGACGCGCGTCCCGAAAGCGAAATGACCCCTGAGCAGATGACGCCTGAGCGCAGGCAGCGGTTGGGCCGCATACAGTTCCGCGCCTGGCGGCGGGGCTTTCGCGAGGCCGATATGGTGCTGGGGCCGTTTTCCGATCAGGTCGCGCCGACCCTGACCGATGCGGAACTGGACCAGTTCGAGCGGCTGATCGACGAGGAAGATCAGTGGCTTTACGGCTGGATCATCGAGCGTGATCCGACGCCGCCCGAGTTCGAGACGCCGGTGATGGCCAAGGTGCGCGCATTCATGCGCGCCTACGTCGCGGCCGAAGTCGGCAAGGGAATCGGCTGATGGACGCCAAGGTCGAACATCGGATTGACGCCGATCTGGGCGGCGCGCCCGAGGGGCTGGACGCGCTGATCGTCGCCGAACGGGTCAAGGCCGGCGGCGGTGTCGGCTTGTTTGTCGCACGCGACTTTCAGAGGTCGGGCAGTTTCGTTCAGGCGTTTCAGTTCTTCTCGAAAGATATTGAAGTTCTGGATTATCCGGCGTGGGACTGTCTGCCCTATGACCGACTTAGCCCCACGGCAGGGATCGCGGCGCAGCGCATGGCGACGCTGACGCGACTGGCGATGCGCAAGCCCGGCGATGCGCCGGTTCTGGTCGTGACGACGGTGTCGGCGGCCATGCAACGCACCCCGCCCAAGTCGGTCACGACACAGGCCGGGTTCGAAACCAAGGTCGGACGCGATCTCGATATCCAGGCGCTGGAGCGCTATTTCGCCGCCAACGGCTATGTCCGGGCCTCGACCGTGTCGGAGCGCGGCGAGTTCGCGGTGCGCGGCGGGGTCGTCGACGTCTATCCGCCTGGCTTCGAGGAGCCGGTCCGGCTGGACATGTTCGGATCCGAGCTGGAATCGATCCGCACCTTCGATCCCGAAACGCAGCGGTCGACCGGCCAGATGACGTCCGTGTCCCTCGCGCCGGTGTCGGAAGCGCTGCTGGATGCGGCGGCCATCTCGCGCTTCCGCACCGGCTATCTGAACCTGTTCGGCGCGCCGGGCGACGACCCGCTGTATGCGACGATCAGCGAGGGCGCGCGGCGTCAGGGCATGGAACAGTGGCTGCCGCTGTTTTATGAGACCCTGGACAGCCTGTTCGACTATCTGCCGGACGACGCGGCGATCTTCCTCGACAACCAGGTCGAGACGGCCCGCGCCGAGCGATGGGATCTGGTGGCGGACGCCTATGATGCGCGCGCCGAGGCGGCCAAGGCCAAAGGACAGGCCAGCGCCAATCGCGCCTTGCCCCCAAAGCGGCTCTATCTGGACGCCGGCGACTGGAACCAGGCGCTGGCGGGTCGCGCCGTGCGTCGTTTCACGCCCTTCTCCACAGGGGGTGAGGATGCAGGCGGACGTTTGGGCCGAACCTTCGCCGCCGAGCGGGCGCAGGACAGCGTCAACCTGTTCGAAGCGGTGGCGGCCCATGCGGCGGCGCTGAAGGCCGAGGGCAAGCGGGTGCTGTTCGCCTCCTGGACCGAAGGATCGTCGGAGCGGCTGGCGACCATGCTGGCCGACCACGGGCTGGATCACATCGTCGCCGTGCGCGACTGGGCCGATGTTCAGTCGGCGCCGAAAGACCTCTATCTGCGCGGCGTCCTGCCGGTCGAGCATGGCTTTGTCACCGACGCCGTGGCGGTCATTTCGGAGACCGACATCCTGGGCGATCGTCTGGCGCGACCGCGCAAGAAACGCCGCGCCTCGAACTTCCTGGCGGAGGCGTCGGCCCTGACGACCGGCGATCTGGTGGTTCACCTGGATCACGGGATCGGCCGCTACGAGGGGCTCAAGACGCTGGAGATTCAGCAGGCCCCACACGACTGCCTGGAGTTGTTCTACGCCGGTGAGAGCAAACTTTATCTGCCGGTTGAAAACATTGACCTTCTGACCCGATACGGGTCGGACTCCGAGGGCGTCCAACTGGACAAGTTGGGCGGCGCAGGCTGGCAGGCGAGAAAGGCCAAGGCCAAGGAACGTCTGCGCGCCATGGCCGAGGGGCTGATCGCCCTGGCCGCCAAACGGGCGCTGCGCGAGACCGATGCGGTCACGCCGCCGCCGGGTCTGTTCGCCGAGTTCTGCGCGCGCTTCCCTTACGAGGAAACCGACGATCAGATGAACGCCATCGGCGATGTGCTGGAGGATCTGGGTAAGGGCACGCCGATGGATCGCCTGATCTGCGGCGATGTCGGCTTCGGCAAGACTGAGGTGGCGCTGAGGGCCGCCTTCGTCGTGGCCATGACGGGGCAGCAGGTGGCGATTGTCGCGCCGACGACACTGCTGGCGCGCCAGCACTACAAGACCTTCACCGAACGTTTCGCGGGCTGGCCTGTGAAAGTGCGTCAGTTGTCGCGGATGGTGGGTGCCAAGGAGGCGGCGGAGACGCGGGCCGGGCTGAAGGACGGCTCGGTCGAGATCGTTGTCGGCACCCATGCTGTGCTGAGCGAACAGGTCGGCTTCCGCGATCTGGGCCTGGTCATCGTCGACGAGGAACAGCACTTCGGCGTCAAGCATAAGGAGAAGCTGAAGACGCTGCGCGCCGACGTGCATCTCTTGACCCTGACCGCCACGCCGATCCCGCGCACGCTTCAGATGGCGCTGTCAGGCATCCGCGAGATGTCGATCATCGCCACCCCGCCGGTCGATCGTCTGGCGGTGCGGACCTACGTCACGCCGTGGGATCCGGTGCTGGTGCGCGAGGCTCTGCTGCGCGAGAAATATCGCGGGGGTCAGGCCTACTACGTCGCGCCGCGCCTGAAGGACCTGCCCGCCATCGAGAAATTCCTGCGCGAACAGGTTCCCGAGGTGAAGTTCGTCGTCGGTCACGGCCAGATGAGTGCGACCCAGCTGGAAGCGGTGATGAGCGCCTTCTACGACGGGGAATATGACGTCCTGGTCTCCACCACGATCGTCGAGAGCGGGTTGGACATTCCGACGGCGAATACGCTGATCGTGCACCGCGCCGACATGTTCGGCCTGGCGCAACTGTATCAGATCCGGGGTCGGGTCGGCCGGTCCAAGGCCCGCGCCTTCGCCTATCTCACTACGGATACTGTCAAGCCGATGACCCTGTCGGCCGAGCGGCGGTTGCAGGTTCTGCAGTCGCTGGACAATCTGGGCGCCGGCTTCCAACTGGCCAGCCACGACCTGGACCAGCGCGGCGGCGGCAATCTGCTGGGCGACGAACAGTCGGGCCACATTCGCGAGGTGGGCGTCGAACTGTATCAGCAGATGCTGGAAGACGCTGTGGCGGAGTTGCGCGAAAAGGGCGAGGGACAGGCGGTGGATCGCGGTTGGTCGCCATCGATCAATGTCGGAGCTTCTGTCCTTATTCCAGAAGATTACGTGCCAGACCTGAATGTGCGTCTGAGCCTCTATCGCCGTCTTTCCGACGCCGAACAGGCCGAGGATCGTGAAGCCCTAGCCGCCGAACTGATCGACCGTTTCGGGCCGCTGCCGGATGAGGCGCAGCAGTTGCTGAAGATCGTCGGCATCAAGTCGAACTGCCGCAAGGCCTGCATCGAGAAGATCGACATCGGACCGCGCGGTGCGGTCCTGACGTTGCGCGACAACAGCTTCCCCAATCCGGCGGGACTTGTCGGGTTGATCCAGAAGAACCACGCCTTCTGGAAGATCCGGCCGGATCAGAAGATCGTCGTTTCGGGCGACTGGCCGACGGCGGAAGAGCGATTGAAGGTGGCCGAACGGATCACCGCCGATCTGGCGCGGGTGGCGGGGGCGTAGAGCCCGTCAGCGCGTCTTTTCGAACAGGTCGGCCGAAGCGCGTTCCAAAAGGGCGGCGGCGCTTTCGTCGGGACGCATCTCGGCGGCGCCGACGTCGAATTCGGCGACGAACGGCGACCTGTCCGGACCGGCGTCGAAGGCGGTGCAGCCGATCACGGCCGCGATTCGTTCTGCGGCCAGACGCGCCGGTTCAGCGTGGGTCGCGGGCAGGGCCAGGGCGAAGACCTCCTTGGCCAGGCGGGCAGGGGTGTCCTCGACACGGACAAGGCGCGAAACCATGGCCCCGATCTGCGGCATGGCGCGATCCAGCCAACCGCCCTGACGCGCCCAGGTGACGGATTCGGTTTCGCGCACCCTCAGTACGCAGACGGAAAGTGGGCGCTTGCGCGCGCGCGAGGCCTCGGCGACACGGCCCAGGTGGCTTGCGAACAGTTCGGGCGTGAACAGGCCCGTTTCCGGGTCCATCACTTCCAGGCTGCGGACCGAGTCCAACGTCTTTCGGATGCCCAGATGAATGCGGTGCGCGCCGGCCAGGGCCAGGATCCGCTCGGCCGTTTCGCCCTCGGGCGTGTCGGCGGACGCGACATCGGCGAAGCCGCGATTGAACAGTTCAGCCAGGCTGATCTCGTTCCTGCCGCGCAGATAGAGCATCAGCGGAATATGATAGAGGCGCGTGTTGCGCTTCATGCCCGCCGCGATCGACAGGGCCGGCGCATGGTCTTCGGCGCCCCACAGAACGGCGGCGTCAAACGGGCTTTCGTGCAGATAGTCGAAGGCGGTGTAGGGCGTCGGCGCCGCGACCACCTCGACACCGGCCGCAGTCAGGGCGTTCGACAGGGCGAGAAAGCGCCGGTCCGCGACGCCGGCGGCCAGCACACGCAAGGGACCATCGTCGTCGGCCCTTTTGTCCAAGCCGACCCCGCGCGTGGCGAAGGTGGTGACGCGCAGCCGATATTCTTCCTCGGCGATGGCGGCCCGGCCCAACTGCTCCAGGCGCAAGGCGGCCTGGGCCGGATGCGGCGGCGTGGACATGGTCAGATCCGCACCCTTTACCGAATCAGGGCGGGCGCCGATGACTACGATGGGCAGGCGGCGCGGCTCGGCGGCGGCGCGAAGGCGTGACGCCACGTCGGCGTCGAAGGTGTTGATATCGATGACGGCGGCTTCGAGCGGAAAGTCCTGAAGCGTCATCTCAGCGGAGACGACGTCACGGGCGGTCACCGTCGTCCAGCCCAGCGCGTCCAGACCCGCAGCGAGCGGCCCGATCCGGCCATCGTCAGCCGCCAGGATCAATACGCGCGCGTCGAAAGCCAAGCCGATCGTCTCCAAAAGTCGCCGCGCCAATAGCCGGCCGGAAACGCGCGGACCATAGCGACGAGGGTGTTAAGGATGCAATGTCGTCCGGCCAAAGGGATGCGGCCGGATCGCGAATGATCGTCCTCACGCGGATGAGACTTTCGCCGCAGACGAATTCCGCTAGGTTCCGCCGCTTGTGCAACGGTTGTGGGGACCGATTTGAGTGAGCAACTGACACGGTCGGTCCTGAAAGCGCCTGGATTCTGGGGCGGGCTGGCCGTGCGAGCGTTCACCCGCAGCTGGGGGCGCGACGTCATGCTCTATACGGGCGGCGTGTCCTTTTTCGCCCTGCTGGCCGTGTTTCCGGCGATCGCCATCCTGATCGGCTTTTACAAGTTGGGTCTGTCGATCAGCGAAGTCAGCGCCCAGGCGACCGCGCTATCGGACCTGTTGCCCAAAGCGGCGCAGACCATTTTTCAGGGCGAGATCACGCGTTTGAGCAATGCGTCGGCGCGGACGGTTTCCGCTCAGAGCGCCTTCGCCTTGTTCGTCGGCGCCTATGCCGCGCACCGGGGTTTCAAGGCCTTGTTGGCGGGATTGAACCTGATCCATGACGAGACCGAGCCGCACGGCTTCTTCAAGTTCAATCTGCTGGCCTTCTTCGTGGCAATCTTCGCCTTTGCGCTGTTCACTGTGGTGTCAGGCGCGGTCGTGACCGTGCGGATCATGGCGCATGCCTCGTCGTCGGCCGCCGGCCTGGCCGGGCGAAGCGGCATGGCGCCGCTGGATGCCTTCCTGCCCGCCATCGGTTTGGTGATCGGGCTGACGCTTCTTTACCGCTACGCCATGAGCCACAGGACGCCGGTCGCCTGGCTGCCGGCGACGGCGGGCGGTTTGGTGGCGACATTGATGTCGGTCGTCTCGTCGTGGCTGTGCGCGATCTATGTCGAACAGATCGCGCCGCTGGGGGCCACCTATGGATCGGTCGGCGCCGTGGTGGTGCTGCTGATCTGGCTGTCGTGGAACGTCAACGCCATCTTCTACGGCGGCGCCTTCGCCACCGAGATGGAGCTGGCGGCCAAGGCGCGCGCGATCGCTGACGCGCCGCCGGCCGATGTCGTCAATCTGTCGGAGCGTCGGGCTGGGCGCCGGTCTCGATCGTAAAACGAAGAAGGCCGTCGGCCTCTTCGATCTCGAGCACGCGGCCGCCTTTTTGAAACATCAGAAACGGCACGTCGATGCGGGCCATCGGATCGGTGGCCAGCAGCACGATCCGCGTGCCGGGCGAGGCCGTTTCCATCGCCTTCATCAGCTTCAGGCTGGGAACAGGGCAGCGGTGACCCCTGGCGTCGATGACGACAGGGTCGCTCACGCGAGCCGATCCGCCAGCAGTTCCAGCGCCACACGAACACTGGCTTGGCGAATGTCGTCGCGGCCGAGGTCGCCGAACCGCTCGACACGGTGAACGACGCCTTGTGAGCCTGACGCCGCGAAGTGGACCAGACCCACGGGTTTATCGACCGATCCGCCGCCCGGTCCGGCCACGCCTGTTACGGACACAGAGACGGAGGCGCGCGAGTGCGCCACGGCGCCCTCAGCCATCGCCACTGCGACGGCTTGAGACACGGCGCCGTGGGCGGACAGGCTTTCCAGCGATACGCCCAGCATCTCGGCCTTGGCCTCGTTGCTGTAGGTGACGAAGCCGCGATCCAGGACCGCTGACGAGCCGGGGATGGCCGTGATCGCAGCGGATACCAAACCGCCCGTGCAGCTTTCGGCCGTCGCCAGCATCAGGCCGCGCTCGCTGGCCGTTGCGACAATCTGTTGCGCCAGGTGCGCGATATCTTGGGAAAGCATGGTCTTTTCATAGGCCGCGAACCCCGCTCTAACCAGAGCCATGACCGAGGCTGTCGATCCGTTACGCCCCGCCGCCGCGAGATCGGATCGCATCGCGCCGATCCTGTTCGCCGTCGCCATCTTCACATCGGCCTGCCTGGTCTTCGTCGTTCAGCCGATGGCGGCCAAGCTGCTGTTGCCGACGCTGGGCGGATCGCCTTCGGTGTGGAACGCGTCGATGGTGTTCTTCCAGACCGCGCTGCTCGCCGGATATGGCTATGCGCACCTGCTGCAACGTTTGGCGACGATGCGGGCGCAGGTCGGGGTTCACCTGGGCCTGCTGATCGTGGCGGCGTTTTTCCTGCCCCTGCAGATCAGCGGCCTGTTGGGGGATCCCGATCCGTCCCAACCGGCGATGTGGCTGCTGGCGACGCTGGCGGTGTCCATCGGCGCGCCGTTCGCTGTGCTGTCGGCGACTGCGCCGCTGCTTCAGGCCTGGTATGCGCGCGTGCGGGCCGGACATGCAGACGGCCAGAACCCCTACGTTCTCTATGCCGCCTCGAACCTGGGCAGCTTCTTGGCCCTGCTGGCCTATCCGGTCGTGATCGAGCCGCTGGCCAGCCTGTCGGATCAGCGCCTGGGCTGGAGCGTCGGCTATGGGCTGTTCGTGGTGATGGTCGTGGGGCTGGGCGTTCAGGTCTGGCGACGACGCGAGATTGGAACGGCGGAGCCCGCGCCACTTGAGGCCAGCCCGCCGATTGCTTGGCGCGAAAAGGGGATGCTGGTTCTGCTGGCCGCTGCGCCGTCCAGTCTGATGCTGGGGGTGACGGCGCATCTGACGACGGATGTCGCCTCGGCGCCGTTTCTGTGGGTCATACCGCTCGCGCTCTACCTGCTGACGTTCGTCATCGCGTTTCAGACCCGGCCGGCGATCCCGCCAGTCATCAGCCTTGGGCTGCAGGCGGCGATGGGCGCGGCCTGCGCCGCCTTGGTCGCGTTCCGGACAGGCGAATGGCTTCTGGTGTTCACCGTCAATCTGGCGGCCTTCTTCTTTACAGCGCTTATGTGTCACCAAAGGCTGGCGGCGCGGCGGGCGACGCCGGATCGGTTGACCGAATTCTATCTCTTGCTGTCGCTGGGCGGCGTGGTCGGCGGGCTGTTCAATGGCCTGATCGCGCCGGCCGTTTTCGACATGGTGTGGGAATATCCGCTGGTGCTGGTGGCGGTCGGACTACTGCGGCCGTGGAGCCGTCGCGAGATCAGGCCGTGGGAGATCATCTGCTGCGTCGCCGGCGTGGTCATCGCCCTGCTGGGGCCGCTGTCGATGGAGGCGGTCCGGTATGCGCCGGACATCCGCGCGGCCATCCCCGACGCCGAACTGGTGCGGATCGCGCAAGCCATCCTGGGGATCGCGACCCTGTTCGCCTTTTTGGTGCGCGATCGAGCGGTGATGTTCACGATCGTTTTGGCGGCCATCGTCTGGTCCGGCTATCATCTGGCGCGCGGTTATGACTGGGCCCTGTCGGAACGCAGCTTCTTTGGCGTGATGCGGGTGGCCAAGATCGACGATCCACTGATGGGCGGGCCGGTCCATGTGCTGATGCACGGCACGACCCTACATGGCGCCCAGGCCCAGGCGCCGTCGAACCGCTGTCAGCCGACGCTCTATTATGCGACCTCGACGCCGCTGGGGCAGGCGATGCTGCAGATGCAGGCGAGGCGGCTGGACGGCGCGCGCGTCGGCGTGGTGGGGCAGGGCTCGGGCGCCATGGCCGCCTACAAGCGCGCCCAGGACCAACTGACCTTTTTCGAGATCGATCCGATGGTGGATCGGCTGTCGCGCGACCCCCAATGGTTCAGCTTCATCAACGGCTGCGCCGACGGGCCGGTGCGGACGGTTCTGGGGGATGCGCGCCTGACGATGGATCGCGAGCCGGCGGGATCCTACGACCTGCTGGTCATCGACGCCTTCTCGTCCGACGCCGTGCCGACGCATTTGCTGACGGTGGAGGCGATCCGCGGCTATCTGCGGCTGCTGGCGCCCGACGGCGTCGTGGTGCTTCATCTGTCGAACCGGAACCTGGAGATCACCCTGCCGGCCGAGGCGGCGGCGCAGGCGCTGAAGGTCCCGCACCTGCACCAGGTCTATATCGAGCAGTCGGGCCAGGGCGACATGGCCGAAGCCTCCACCGAAGCCCTGCTGATCGGCAGGAGCCCGGCGGCGCTGGAAGGTTTCAGGGACGATGCGCGTTGGCGCAAGCTGTCGCCGACGACGGTGCGTCCGTGGACGGACGACTATGTCAATCTATTCGGATCGCTGGTGCGTCAAATGAAGATGGCGGCGCGCTAGGGCGTGGGCATTTCAACGGTCGCCACGGCCTGGGCGGCCAGACCCTCGCCGCGTCCGGTGAAACCAAGCCCTTCGGTCGTGGTCGCCTTGACGCTGACGGCGTCGAGCGGAAGATTCAGCAGCCCGGCAATCCGGTCGCGCATGGCCTGGCGGTGCGGCTTCACCTTGGGTCGTTCGCAGATCAGGGTGACGTCGACATTGACGATGCGGCCGCCCCGCGCCGCGACCAGTTCGGCGGCATGGATCAGGAACTGGTCCGAGGAGGCGCCTTTCCATTTCGGATCCGTTGGCGGGAAATGGTCGCCGATGTCGCCCGCCGCGATGGCGCCCAGGATGGCGTCGGTCAGGGCGTGGAGACCGGCGTCCGCGTCGGAGTGGCCAATCAGCGTTTGATCGTGCGGCACCTCGATCCCGCAAAGCCAGACGGACCCGCCGGGCCCCCAGCGATGCACGTCATAGCCGGAGCCGATGCGGGTCTGATAACGCTGCGCTTGGGGCAGCAGAGCTTCGGCCATGGCGAAATCCTCGGGATAGGTCAGTTTCATCAGACGCGCGTCACCCTGAACCAGGGCCACCGCACCGCCGTTGCGCTGCACGACGACGGCTTCGTCGGTCGGAACCTCGGCGTCCGACCAGGCGGCATAGGCGGTCTCGATCACGCCCCGGCGAAAGGCTTGAGGCGTCTGGGCGCGCCACAGACCGTCGCGATCAACCACGTCGGTCATGATTTCCGCCTCGCCACGCCGAAGGCTGTCGGCGACGGGCAGGACGGGCAGGGCGCCGTCTGAAATTTTCAGGGCCGACAGCAGACGGTCGATGACGGCGGCGTCCAAAAGCGGACGGGCGGCGTCATGGATCAGCACTGGCTGATCCGCTGGACAGGTCAGGGCTGCAAGCCCGGCGCGGACCGAATCGGCGCGGGCGGCTCCACCAACGACGGCTTTCCAACGCGGCAAACCGGACAGCACCTCGGCCACACGGTCAAGGGCGTCAGGGGCGATCACGACGATCAGTGTGTCGGCGCCGGCGTTCAACAAGGCCTCGGCGGACCAGCGCAGCACGGGCTTTCCACCCAGGTCCCGCCACTGTTTATCGCCGCCGGCGCGCGAGCCGGAACCGGCCGCGACGATGATGCCCGAGAATGTCATGGCGGCCTTGATAGTGCGCGCGGCGACGGGGCGATACCATCAAAGCGCCGCGGTCGTGCTTGACGAGGGCGGCTGCGATGCGGCGAAAGACAGAAATGCCCACGACCTTGCAAATCGGCGATGTGACCGTGCCCGGCCAGGTGCTGATGGCGCCGATGACCGGCGTGACCGACCTGCCGTTCCGCGTGCTGGCCTGCAGATTGGGCGCCGCCTATGTCGCGACAGAGATGGTGGCGGCCAAGGAACTGGCGCGGGCGCGGCCGGACGTCGTGCGGCGCGCCGCCGTGGGAGCAGGTCTGCCGCTGACCGTCATCCAGCTTGTCGGGCGTGATCCCGAACAGATGGGCGAGGGGGCGCGGATGGCGGAAAAGGCCGGGGCGGACATCGTCGATCTGAACTTCGGCTGCCCTGCCAAGGAGGTCACGGGCTCGGCCGCCGGTTCGGCCCTGATGCGGACGCCCGATCTGGCGTGTCGAATCATGGAGGCGGCGGTCAAGGCGACCGATCGGCCGGTGACGGTCAAGATGCGGCTGGGCTGGGACGACGAGAGCCGAAACGCCGCGGAACTGGCTCGCCGCGCGGAAGCGATCGGCGTCAAGGCCGTCACGGTGCATGGCCGCACGCGAAAGCAGTTCTACACCGGGCAAGCGGATTGGGATGCAGTCGGGACGGTGAAGGCGGCGGTCGGCATCCCCGTCATCGTCAATGGCGACATCATCACCGCCGATGAAGCGCGCCAGGCCTTGGCGCAGTCCAGCGCGGACGGATTGATGCTGGGACGTGGCGTCTATGGCCGGCCATGGTTGGCGGCGCACCTTGAGAGGGCGTTGATCGACGGTGTGGCGCTGGAGGAACCTGGACCTGAAGAGCGTCTGGCGATCGTGATCGAGCATCTGCGGGCGTCTGCCGACTTCTATGGGTTGCCGCTGGGTCTGAAGATGTTCCGCAAACATCTGGGCTGGTACATCGAACAGGCGCCTTGGCCGGCCGATCCGCAACACCGTCGCGAGGCGAAGGCAAGAATTTGCCGCCTGGACGATCCGATGGCCGTCGAAGACGCCATGCACGAACTGTGGCGGCTTGATTTGCCTCGGTTGGGTAAGTCTGCTGTTGAAAATGGGCCACAGGTGTTGGAGACTGTTGTGGCATGACGGATACGCCTTCAGCACGCACCGCTTCGCCCGACCTTGCGTCGGACGAAGGGTCGTTCTGGGTGTGGGTTGATAGCGAACGGGCGCGGACCGGCTTCGGACTGGCGTTCTTTCTGGCTGTCGCGATCACGGCGGCGGCCATCTGGCTGGTGGCGGTCGCGCCGGGCGCCACATCGGGGTCGGCGCGCGGATCGAGCAGCCAGATCGCGCTGATCGTTCTGGCCGCCAATCTGCTCCTGATTTCCGGCTTGGCCATCATCGTCGGCCGACGCGTGCTGACTCTGGTGCGCAGCACTGACGAAGCCGGATCGCGCCTTCATCTGAGGTTCGTCGCCCTGTTCTCGATGGTGGCCTTGGTCCCGTCGGTGCTGATCGCCCTGGTGTTCGGCGTTCTGGTCAATCGAGGCGTAGACCAATGGTTCAGCCAGAACGTCCAAGCCTCGGTCGAGAACGGAGCGATCGTGGGCCGCGCCTATATTCAGGACGTTTCGGCCGCAATGGATGCTGATCTGGTCACCATTTCGGATCAGTTGGGAAGCGCCAGAAGTCTGTTTGCTGATCGCATTCAGTTTAACGACGCGCTAGGCCAAGTTGGGGATATCTTCGGCTATCCCGCCATCTATATTCTGGATGGCAAGGGCGAGGTGCTGGCTCGCGCTGAAAAGACAGGCGCGCCTCCTTATCTTGCGCCGCCGCGCGATGAACTCGCGGCCGCAGCTGAAGGCGGGCAGCCTCCGCAGACCGTCACGCAGCATCCAGACGCCGTCCGGTCGATCATCGCCCTGCCAGCCTATGGCGACGCCTATCTTTATCTGGTGCGTCCGCTTCAGGACGGCCTTGTGGCGCGAATGAACGCGTCGGTTCAGTCGATCCAGGCTTATCGAGAGGCTCAGGAAAGCCGCGCGCGGATTCAGTCAGCCTTTATTCTCAGCTATCTGGAAACGGCGCTGCTGGTGCTGGTCGGGGCGGTGTGGCTGGGAATGTCGGCAGCCAGCAGCATCTCCGCGCCCATTGGTCGCTTGGTGAAGGCGGCGGGACAGGTCGCGGGCGGCGACTTCACCGCAAGGGTCGACAGCGACGGCGCCCCGGCCGAAATCGCCACCCTTTCGGACGCCTTCAACCGCATGACGGGCGATCTGCAGGCTCAGCAGGCCGCGCTGAAAGCCGCGAGCGACGAGGCGCATGATCGCAGCCGGTTCATCGAGACGGTGCTGTCGGGCGTTAGCGCCGGTGTCATCGGCTTGGACAAGCGTGGGCGGGTGTCGGCGATGAACGACAGCGCCCTGCAACTGCTTCACATCGACGACGCCGAGGTTCTGGGTCACGAACTCGCGGCCCTGTCGCCAGAGCTGAGCGATCTGGTTCGGCGCGCCGAGGCCCATATCGAGGAAGACATCGACGTCAGCCGGGGCGGAGACACGCGGCGGCTGCGCGTTCGGATCGAGGGCGGCTTCGGTGGCGAGATGGTCCTGACCTTCGACGACATCACCCGCTTGGTGACGGCCCAGCGAAACGCGGCTTGGCGCGACGTGGCCCGTCGCATCGCCCATGAGATCAAGAACCCGCTGACTCCGATCCAGCTGTCGGCCGAGCGGTTGAAGCGGAAATACCGCGCGCGGATCGGCGAGGATGTCGAAATCTTCGACCGGTGTACTGACACCATCATCCGCCAGGTCGGAGACATCGGTCGCATGGTCGATGAGTTCTCGTCCTTCGCCCGCATGCCGGCGCCGCGTTTCGCGCCCGAGAACCCGGCCGAAATGCTGCGCGAGGCGGTGTTCGCCCAGCGGGTCGCCGCGCCGGACATCGTGGTCGACATCACCGAGCCCCTGCCCAAGACGACAATGGAGGCCGACGGCCGCATGGTTGGGCAGGCGCTGATCAACATCCTCAAAAACGCGGGCGAGTCGGTTGCGGCGCAACGGCTTGCCGCTGGCGAAGCTGCGGCGTCGGATCGTGCGGGCGTCATCGCGTCGCTGACGATCGAGGACGGCTTCGCCACCTTCGTCATCGAGGACGACGGCGTGGGTCTGCCGGCTCGCGACCGCGATCGCCTGACCGAACCCTATGTGACCACGCGCGAGAAGGGCACGGGCCTGGGCCTGGCCATCGTCAAACGCATTTGCGAGGACCACGGCGGCGAGCTGAAGCTGGCCGACGCCAAGACCCTGCGCGGCGCACGCGTGTGCATGATCTTCCCCCTGAAACCCCACGGTAAAGGCGGCGAGGGCGCGGAGCGCAAGCTCCAGACCCTGGCCGCCGAATAGCGAGGCAAGATGCGACCAACCGGTTCCGACATTCTCGTTGTCGACGACGAGGCCGACATCCGCGACCTGGTGTCCGGCCTGCTTGAGGACGAGGGCCATGCCGTGCGCGTCGCCGCAAACTCCGACGAGGCCCTGGCGGCGATCCGGGCAAGGAAGCCGTCGCTGGCGATCCTGGACATCTGGATGCAGGGCGGCGGGCTGGACGGGCTGGAGCTGCTGGAAGTGGTCAAGGAACTGGACCCTGACCTGCCGGTGGTGATGATTTCCGGTCACGGCAACATCGAGACGGCGGTGACGGCGCTGAAGCGTGGCGCATATGACTTTATTGAAAAGCCGTTCAAGTCGGATCGGCTCGTTGTCGTGGTCGAACGCGCCATCGAGGCGGCGACGCTAAGGCGCGAGAACCGCCGCCTGCGCGCGGCGACCATGACGCCGTCGGGTCTGATCGGCCGATCACAGGCTGCGCAGGCCTTGCGCAGCACCATCGCCAAGGTGGCGCAGGCCAACAGTCGGGTCCTGATCGCCGGACCGGCCGGCTCGGGCAAGGAACTGGTGGCGCGTCAGATCCACGAAGCCAGCCCGCGCGCGCGCGCCGAGTTCGTCGCGATTTCGGCCGCCGGAATGACGCCGGAACGTCTGGATGTCGAACTGTTCGGCGAGGAGGGCCAGGACGGCCGTCCGCGCAAGATCGGCGTGTTCGAACGCGCCCACAACGGCACGCTGTATCTGGACGAAATCAGCGACATGCCGCGCGAGAGCCAGAGCCGCATCCTGCGCGTTCTGGTGGACCAGCGGTTCCGGCGTGTCGGCGGAGAGCAGGACGTGCAGGTCGATGTCCGCGTCGTGACGTCGACCTCGCGCGATCTGAAGGCCGAGATCGCAGAGGGACGTTTCCGCGAAGACCTGTTCCACCGTCTGAATGTGGTGCCGATCCGTGTCCCGCCGCTGTCGGAACGGCGCGAGGACATCGCCGAACTGGTCGAATATTTCGTCGACACGATCAGCGCCTCGCAAGGGCTGCCCAAACGCATCGTCGGGGACGATGCGGTGGCGGTGCTGCAAGTCCACCCGTGGCCCGGCAACATCCGCCAGCTGCGCAACAATATCGAGCGTCTGCTGATCCTGGCGACCGGCGATCCGGCGGAAACGATCACCGCCGACATGCTGCCGCAGGAGGTGGCGACCTCTAACGGCGGGACGGCGAACCTGGGCGGCGAGCGCACCATCGCCCTGCCGCTGCGGGAGGCGCGCGAGGTCTTCGAGCGGGAGTATCTGGCGGCGCAGATCATGCGGTTCGGCGGCAATATCTCGCGCACCGCCGCCTTCATCGGCATGGAGCGATCGGCCCTGCATAGAAAGCTGAAGTCGCTGGGCGTCTCGCCAGCGCGCGGCGGCGATGAAGAAGAGCCGGCCTGATGTCACGCGTCGCCTATGTGAATGGCGCGTATAGCGCGCATGGCGAGGCCGTGGTCCATATCGAGGATCGCGGTTTCCAGTTTGCAGACGGCGTCTATGAGGTCTGGTCGGTCTTCGACGGGAGGCTGGGCGATTTCGAACGTCATATGAGCCGCCTTCACCGCAGTCTGAACGAACTGAAGATCGACATTCCGATGAGCGCCGGCGCCTTGGGCGTCGTTCTGCGCGAGACCGTGCGGCGCAATCGTGTGCGCAACGGCATGGTCTATCTGCAGATCACACGCGGCACGGCGCCACGCGATCATGGCTTTCCGGTCGATGTCGCGCCCAGTGTTGTCGTGACCGCCAAGTCGATCGATCCGGCGCGGAGTCAGCGTCTGGCGCAAAACGGCGCGGCCGGCGTCACCCAGCCCGATATTCGCTGGGGGCGTTGCGATATAAAGACCGTCGGTCTCTTGCCGAATGTGCTGGCCAAACAGGCGGCGCGCGAGCGCGGAGCCTACGAGTGCCTGATGTATGACGACATGGGTCTGATCACCGAAGGCGCATCGACTAATGCGTGGATCGTGGATGAGGACGGCAGGCTGAGAACGCGGGACATCCAAGCCAATATCCTGCGGGGCGTCACGCGAGCAGCCGTCCTCGAGCTCGCCGCCGCCGAGGGTGTCGAACTGGAAGAACGGGCCTTCTCGGTCGATGAAGCGAAACGGGCGCGCGAGGTGTTCGTCACCGCCGCCAGCGCCTTCGTTATGCCGCTGGTTTCGCTGGACGGCGTGAAAATCGGTGACGGCCAGCCCGGCCCGGTGGCGACCCGCCTGCGAGAACTCTATCTTGAACAGGCGCGTCGAGGGGCCATTTAGGGCGTTGCCCGAGCGGCCGGGCGGCGGTTAAGGTCGCGGTTGGCTGCATCGGCCCCGCCGCTCCCACGGCGACGAACAACGAAGAACAGGAAAAACCTGCCATGTCGCAAGACAAACGTCAGAACCTTCAGGACACCTTCCTCAACTCGGTCCGCAAGACCAAGACGCCGCTGACCATCTTCCTGGTCAATGGGGTCAAGTTGCAGGGCATCGTGACCTGGTTCGACAACTTCTGTGTCCTGCTGCGCCGCGATGGCCAGTCCCAGCTGGTGTACAAACACGCCATCTCAACCATCATGCCGTCCGCGCCCGTGCAGCTGTACGAGCCCGACGCCGAAGAAGACTGATTGACCCAAAAACTGATCGACCACACCGTCCCGCTGATCCGGGCGGTCGTCATTCACCCCGACCGACGCTCGGACAGTCCCCGGCTGGCGAGCGAACGGCTGGAGGAGGCCGCGGGCCTTGCCCGCGCGCTGGACCTCGACGTGCGCGCCGAAGAGATCGTGCGGCTTCGCAGCACCACGCCTGCGACCCTGTTCGGCACGGGCAAGGTCGAGGAACTGGCCGCGCTCGTGCGCGCCGCAGACGCCGAGGCTGTCATCATCGACGACGCCCTGACGCCGGTGCAGCAGCGCAATCTGGAAAAGGCCTGGGAGGTGAAGGTCATCGACCGCACGGGCCTGATCCTGGAAATATTCGGACGTCGCGCGCGGACCAAGGAAGGTCGGCTTCAGGTCGAACTGGCGCGGCTGGATTATGAGCGGTCGCGTCTGGTGCGGACCTGGACCCACCTTGAGCGGCAACGTGGCGGCACCGGTTCGACCGGTGGGCCCGGCGAAACCCAGATCGAGCTGGACCGGCGTCTGATCGCCGACCGCATCGTCAGGCTGAAGTCCGAGTTGGAAGAGGTGCGACGCACGCGCGGCCTGCACCGCAAGCAGCGTCAGAAGGCGCCGTTCCCGACGATCGCCCTGGTCGGCTACACCAATGCCGGCAAGTCGACGCTGTTCAACCGACTGACGGGGTCGGAGGTCTTCGCCAAGGACCTGTTGTTCGCCACTCTGGACACGACTCAGCGCACCATCCGGTTGCCGCAAGGGCGACCGGCCATTGTGGCGGATACGGTCGGCTTCATCTCCGACCTGCCCCACGAACTGGTCGAGAGCTTCCGCGCGACCCTGGAGGAGGTCGGCGAGGCCGATCTGATCCTGCACGTCCGCGACATCGCCTCGCCCGACAGCGCGGCCCAGGCCAAGGACGTCGAGGCCGTGCTGAAACAGATCGAGACGCCAGAGGGCAAGACGCGCCGGGTGCTGGAGGTCTGGAACAAGATCGACCTGCTGGACGACGAGGCGCGCGAGACTGTGCTGGGTCAGGCCGAACGGTTGGCGAAGGACGGTGAGGCGGTCGCCGTCTCAGCTTGGACGGGGGAGGGGATCGAGCCTCTGCGCCAGATCATCGCCGGCCTGATCGACGATGATCCCGAGACGCAGCTGACGCTCGAGCCGCATCAGGGCGACGCCCTGGCGTGGCTGTACGAACATGGGCGGGTCACGTCGCGCGATGCGGACGAGCTTGGCCGTACTCACGTCACGGTCCGGCTGCACCCTGCGGCGCTTGGGCGATTCGAGCGCCTGTATCCCGACCTGACCGACTGAGTTTTCATGCATCTGATCGAAACCGTCCTGCTTCTGCTGTTGGCCGTGGTAGTGTCGGGTTCGATCGCGCGGATCACGCGCATCGCCTTGCCCTTGGTTCAGATCGGGCTGGGCGCCGCCATCGTGCTGATCACGGGCAAGACGGTCGATCTTGAGCCCGACATTTTCTTTCTTCTGTTCCTGCCGCCGCTGCTGTTTCTGGACGGCTGGCGAATTCCCAAGGAAGACCTGTTTCGCGACCGGGCGGTGATCCTTGAGTTGGCGCTGGGGCTGGTGCTGTTCACCGTCGTCGGTCTGGGTTTCCTGATCTGGTGGATGATCCCGGAGATGCCGCTGCCGGTCGCTTTCGCCCTGGCCGCCATCTTGTCGCCAACCGATCCCATCGCGGTTCAGGCGATCGCGGCGCGAGCGCCGATCCCGAAGCGACTGATGCACATTCTGGAAGGCGAGTCGCTGTTGAACGATGCGACGGGCCTGACCTGCATGCGGATCGCGGTCGCCGCCGCGACGACGGGGGCGTTTTCGATCGGCGACGCGGTGGGGACGTTCGCTTGGCTGGCTCTGGTCGGGCTCGCCGTCGGCGTTCTGGTAACCATGGCCATCAGCTACGCCAAGAGCTTCGTGAGCCGACGCTGGGGCGAGGACGTGGGTGCGCAGATTCTGGTCAGTCTGCTGATCCCGTTTGCGGCCTATCTGGTGGCGGAAGAACTGCACGCGTCCGGTATTTTGGCGGCGGTTGCGGCCGGGGTGACGATGAGCTTCACCGAACGCGGAGGTATCGCCGGCCAGTCGATGGCGATGACGCGGATCCGGCGCAGCGTCGTATGGGACACGGTTCAGTTCGTGGCCAACGGCATCATCTTCGTGATCCTGGGCGAACAGATGCCCTCGATCATGTCGCGCGCGGCCGAGGTGGTGGCGGGCACCAGCCGGCCCGAGGTCTGGTGGCTGGCGGTCTATGTGTTCGGCATCGTCGCCACCCTGGCGGCGCTGCGGTTCGTCTGGGTTTGGACCTCGCTGAAGCTGACCCTGTTTCGCCGCCGCCATCGCGGGCCGCCGGCCAAGGTCGGTCTGCGGCTGACCATGGTGATGTCTCTGGCGGGCGTGCGGGGCGCGATCACTCTGGCGGGTATCCTGACCCTTCCATTCGCCTTGGGCGACGGATCGCCGATGCCGTCGCGGAACCTTGCGATCTTCCTGGCCGCGGGTGTGATCGTGGTGTCGCTGGTGCTGGCGACCTTCGCCTTGCCTCGGTTGCTGAAGAACGTCGAACTGCCGCCGGAGCCGTCGCATGAGCAGGAAGAGGATCGCGGCCGGGTCGCGGCCGCTTCGGCCGCCCTGCGCGCCATCGAGGACGCCTCGCACGCCATGGCGGAGGGCAAGCCTAATCCCGACCTCTATTCCGACATCGCCGGCCGGATCATGGAAACCTATCGCCAGCGGATCGAGACCCACACCCGCACCGACGAGGAAGACGCCGCCCTGACGCGCAAGATGGACGACATCGAGCGGCGTCTGTGGCTTGCAGGGCTGGCCGCCGAGCGCGAAGAACTGCGTCGACTGATGAGGGCGCGTCAGCTGGACGAGGTGACGGCCAAGAAGCTGTTCCGTGACGTCGATCTACAGGAACTGCGCTACCTCTGACGCTCAGCGATCCATGAAGGCGGACACGGCCGCATAGCTGTCGGCGATAAAGTGGGCGCCGCGGGCCGTCAGGCGCTCGGCATGGCCGTCGCGAACATGCCCGCCCGCCGTCAGTCCCACGACCGTCATACCGGCCGCGACGCCTGCCGTGACGCCCGCCTCGCTGTCTTCGATAACCAGGACGCGCGTCGGATCGACGCCCATCGTATGGGCGGCGTGCAGGAAGATGTCCGGGTGGGGCTTGCCGCGCTCGACCACCAGACCGGTGAAGACCGCGCCGTCGAAATGATCCGTCAGGCCGAACAGGTCCAGACCGACCCCGATCCAGTCCGGGCCGCTGGACGAGGCGATGCAGCGGGGCTCGGGCCGGGCGGCGACGAAGTCCAGCAGACCGGGCACGGGTTCAAGCTGCTGCGGCGCGCGCTGGCGACAGGTCGCAAACCATGTGGTGTGGAAGTCGTGAGGGCAGGCACGACCCAAGGCCGCCTCGACGACCGGCCGATTGTCACGCCAGCGCTTGCCCGTATAGGCGGCCAATACGTCGTCGAGCGAGGTCGGCAGGCCGATGGCGGTCAGTTGCTCGGCCATGACGGTGCTGTTCAGCACCTCGCTGTCGGCGACGACGCCGTCGTAGTCGAAAATGATCAGGTCGTAGGTCACGCGCGGTCGCTCAGGCTTCAGGCGCGGCCTTTTCGGCGACCTTTGCGGCGTCCCAGAGGCGGTCCATCTCGGCCAGATCCGATTGGTCGGGCGTGCGGCCGTCCTTCGCCAGCTCGGCCTCGATGAAGCCGAAGCGACGCACGAACTTGGCGTTGGCCGCGCGCAGGGCGTCTTCGGGCTCGACGTCCAGCTTGCGCGCCAGGTTGGCGACGACGAACAGAAGGTCGCCCAGCTCTTCGCGCGTCTTGGCCTTGTCGCCGGCGGCGATCTCGACACGCAATTCCTCGACTTCTTCGGCCAGCTTGTCGAACACCTCGTCGGTGGAGGGCCAGTCAAAGCCGACGCGACCGGCGCGCTTTGTCAGCTTGGCGGCGCGGGTCAGGGCGGGCAGGCCGACCGGCACATCGTCCAGGACGCCCAGCTTCTTGCGGTCCTTGCGTTCGGCGGCCTTGATGGCTTCCCAGGCGACGGTCTGTTCCTTCGAGGAGCGCTGGGCCTCGTCACCGAAAACGTGGGGGTGGCGGCGCTCCAGCTTGTCGGCGATGGCCGTGACCACGTCGTCGAAAGCGAACAGCCCCTGTTCCTCGGCCATGCGGGCGTGGAAGACGACCTGGAACAGCAGGTCGCCCAGTTCGCCCTTCAACTCGACCAGATCGTTGCGCTCGATGGCGTCGGCGACCTCATAGGCCTCCTCGATCGTATATGGGGCAATGGTGGCGAAGGTCTGCTCCACGTCCCAGGGGCAGCCGCCGTCGGGATCGCGCAACCGCTCCATGACGCCGAGCAGGCGGTCGATCGGTCTCAACGGCGGGCTCCGTCGCGAGCTTCCAGGGCGAGGCGGATTTCATCGTGCCGCTTCGGCGTCAGTGGATAGCCCTTCAGCACCCAGGCGGCGGCGGCCAGCAGCAGGCCGGGGACCAGAATGAACAGGATCTGGAGCGTCAGCAGGGAAAAGTCGCTGTTGCCCATCGGCCCCGGCACGGCCTTGAAGCCCACGACTTGCAGGATCAGGTACGGAATCAGCGCGACCACATGACCGATCTTGGTCGTCGCGGACAGGATGGAGAACATCAGTCCGGTGCGATCCACACCGGTCTCCAGCCGCACCTCGTCACCGGCGTCCGCCATCATGGCGCGCAACAGGAACAGGCCGGCCGCATAGGGCAGGCCGGCGATGAACATGGCGCCTGCCGTCAACATGAAGTTGCCGCCGGGAACCAGGGTGGCGGCGATATAGAGGGCCGCGAAGATCAGGCTGGCGACGGCCAGGGCCTTATCCTTGCCGATCCGCGTGGCCAGCCAGGCCCAGATCGGTGCGCCGCACAGGCCCGCGACGAAATAGAACAGCATGAACAGCCCGGCCTGGCTGTGGTCGTAACCCTTGATCTGTCCAAAGAAGAAGAACAGCAGCGAACCTGTGATGCCTGGCGCGACCCCCAGCAGCAGGTCGGCGATCAAGAGCTTCCGGACCGTGGGCATCTTCACCAGGGCCAAATAGGCGCTGGCGCCCCCATGCGGCTGGTCACCCGCGTTGACGGGCTCCGGCACGGCGACCATGGCCAGGCCGATGGTGACGGGCAGGGCGATCAGGATGGCCCAGCCCATGATCCGCACGCCGTCGGCATAGTTCCCGATGCCCGTCTGAACCACCACGGTCGGCAGCACCAGGATCAGGATCACGCCGATGATGTTGAACACCTGCCACCAGCCATAGACCCGGCTGCGCTGGTCGTACTGCGGCGCGAGCACGGCGGCCCAGCCGAGTTGGCCCAGTGTGCCGATGGAAAAGCCGAGATAGAGGACCAACAGCCAGCCAAAAAGATAGGCCGGTCCGGCGCCGGGCTGGACCACAACGAACATCATGAAGGCCGACAGCATCAGGATCGGCGTCGAGATCGCCATCCACGGGCGATAGCGGCCGAACCGCGTCCTGGTCTTGTCCATGCCCCAGCCGATGAAGGGGTCGAAGACGATGTCGATCAGACGCACGGCCATAAAGACCGCCGCCACGACCCCCAATTCCAAGCCAACATGGGTGGCGTAGAACTCCGGCAGGGTGACGGGCAGGGCGACGCCAAAGGCCGCCAACGGTAGGCAAGGGCCGGAAAAGGCCGCGAGCACGGCGTTGGATCGGCGGGGCGCGGTCGGCGCGGCGGTGGACATGCGTCGGTCCGAGAGGCGCGGCGCGAGTCGGCCGCGCGCCACCATGCCAGCGATCGGTGACGCATGCACTTGTGAGATCGACCGGCTTAAGGCTTCCTGTGGTCCATGTGGCGAAGCCTTTTTGCGTTCCTGTCCGTTTGCTTCGTTCTGACGTTTGCCGGCGGCGCGCGTGCGGCCGGACCCTGCCACACCAACGCCGACGGTTGGCAGGCGCAGGGACTGGCGAACGCTGCGTCGGCCTACGGCATGGAATGGGCGCCGTTCGGGGCGGCGGAGTGGGGGTGGCAGGCCTATCTGCCGCTGATCCAGCGCGAACTGCATACGGCCTGCGGGCCCGGCACGCCGATCTTCGCATCGCAACTGGCGGGGTTTCAGCAGACGCACGGCCTGGCGCCGACCGGCCTGTTCGATGCGGCGACATTCCAGGTGTTTCGCGGCCTTTGGCAGGAGCGGCGGCCGTTCGTGATGGCGCGCGTCAGCGGAGCCTGTCCCGAGCCGCCGCCGATCAATCAGCTGGGCTATCTGGTCGAGTCCGAGGAACATGCCGACCGTCTGACACGCCTGCTGCGCCGCGACGTACTGGACGCCTATCGCCGGCTGGTCGCGGCCGCGCGGGCGGAGGTTCCGGAGGTGGGGGCCGATCCCGAACTGCTGCAGATTTTCTCCGGCTTCCGCGATCCCGAGGCGGACGCGGCGCGCTGTGCGCAGCAGGGCAACTGCGACGGCCTGCGTCGTGCCGTCTGTTCGCCGCATCGGACGGGCACGGCGGTCGATCTTTACGTCGGCCAAGCGCCGGGTCTGGGTGTCGATTCCACCACCCCGGCCAGTCGCGAATATATGGCGCGGTCGGCGACCTATCGCTGGCTGGCGACGAACGCTGGGCGTTTCGGCTTTGTGCCCTATGTCTATGAGCCGTGGCACTGGGAGTATGTGAAGCCTTGGGATCCTTCGTTCGCGCCCTGACCGAAGCTGAGAAAGCGCTGGCGCGAGAGGCGTTCGGCGCCGCGATCGACCTGGCGCCCGTCCGTTTGATCGGTTGGCCGTTCCGCCGCGCCTTTGTGGCTGGACGCTGGTTCGGGCGAGACTGGATCGTGTGGCCGCAAGCGCAGCTCGTCTCAGACTTCGCGGCGGCACCTGTGCGGATGCAGGGCATCCTGATCCATGAACTGACGCACGTCTGGCAGGCCCAGCAGGGCGTCAATCTGCTGTTTGCTAAGCTGAAAGCTGGGGACACCTCCGCCTCATACGCCTACCACGTGGAACCGACCTGCCGGTGGGACGCGTTGAACATCGAGCAGCAGGCGATGGTGATGGAGCACCGTTTCCATTGTCGCCGCGGTCGCCCCACGCCAGGCGACAGGACTTTTTACGACACTGTCTGTCCATTCGAGACGTGATTTGATGTCGGGGACTTGCGGAAGGACCGGCGGCGCGCCAAGTTAGCAACGGTCGTTGTTGCGAATGACGACCCTTGTCATTCAACGGAGCCTCCTCGATGCCGAAAGTCCTCGTCCTCTATCACTCGACCTATGGTCACCTGGAAACCATGGCCGAGGCGGTCGCCGAAGGCGCGCGCGAGGTCGAAGGCGCTGTAGTGGACATCAAGCGCGTGCCGGAAACCGTGCCAGAAGAGCTGGCCAAGGCCTCGCACTACAAGCTGGATCAGAAGGCGCCGATCGCCAAGATCGACGATCTGAAGGACTACGACGCCATCATCATCGGCGCCGGCACCCGCTTCGGTTCGGCCGCGTCGCAGATGCGCGCCTTCCTGGATCAGGCCGGCGGCCTGTGGTTCTCGGGCGCCCTGATCGGCAAGATCGGCGGCGCCTTCACCGCCACTGCGACCCAGCACGGCGGCCAGGAGACGACGTTCCAAGGCTTGCACAACTTCTTCATGCACCACGGCATGCCGGTCGTGGGTTTGCCCTATTCCTTCCAGGGACAGATGACGCTGGACGCCATCCACGGCGGCTCGCCCTATGGCGCATCGACGATCACTGGCGGCGACGGCTCGCGTCAGCCTAGCGACGTCGAGCTGGACGGCGCCCGGTTCCAGGGCAAGCATATCGCCGAGCTGGCCAAGAAGCTGCACGGCTGATCCGATGCGCCAGCCCGCCGTCTTCTTCGGTCACGGTTCGCCTATGAACGCGCTCGGCGGTCCCTACGGGGCGGCCTGGCGCGCGCTGGGCGAAGCGATCGGTAAGCCCAAGGGTGCGGTGATGATCTCCGCCCACTGGGAGACACGCGGGCTGGGCGTCACCGCGCAGGAGAGGCCCGAGACCATCCATGACTTCGGCAACTTTCCGCGCGAACTTCATCAGATGCAGTATCCGGCGCCCGGGTCGCCCGCCTTGGCGGCGCGGGTGTCGAAGCTGACCGGGGCCGTCCAGACGCAAGCGTGGGGCCTGGATCACGGGACCTGGTCGGTGCTGTGCCATGTGTGGCCAGAGGCGGACGTGCCGGTCGTGCAACTGTCGCTGAATCGCGAGCTGACGGCGCGCCAGCATTACGAACTGGCCAAAACGCTCAAACCGCTGCGCGAAGAGGGGATCGTCATCGCCGGTTCGGGCGATTTCGTCCACAATCTGCGGACATGGAAGCGCGAGGACGGCGCCGAACCCTACGCCTGGGCGACCGGCTTCAACGAGGGGGTCAAGGCGGCGTTCGAACGGAGCGACCATGAGGCCCTGATCAACTGGGTGGGCCTGGCCGAGGACGCGCAGCTAAGCGTGCCGACCGACGAGCATTTCCTGCCGGTGCTTTATATCGCCGCCCAGCAGGAGCCGGGCGAGGCGGTCAGCTTCTTCAACGACCGTATCGACGGCGGCTCGATCTCGATGACAGGCGTCCGGATCGGCTGATCAAGCCGCCTTCTCGGCCTCAACCATCTTCTGAATGGACACATAGTCGGTCTTGCCGGTGCCCAGGACGGGCACTTCGGCGACCTTGACGATCTTTTTCGGCACGATCAGTTCGGGCGCGCCATTGGTTCGCGCCCATTCAGTCAGGGGCGCGACCTCGGCGTCTGCGTGGTCAGTGACGAGCACCAGTTTCTCGCCCTTGCGGCTGTCGGGGATGGACACGACGGCGTGGCGCTGATCCGGCCAGACGGCGCCGGCGATCCCTTCGACGGCGGTCAGTGAAACCATCTCGCCACCGATCTTGGCGAAGCGCTTGGCGCGGCCGCGGATGGTGACATAGCCGTCGTCGGTCACATCGACGATGTCGCCGGTGTCCAGCCAATCGTCGCCAATCGGATCCCACTGCAACGGCTCGGCTGAGGTGACATAGCCGTTCATGACATTGGGCCCGCGCAGCATCAGGCGACCGCCCGCGTCGATGCCCTCAACGGGCTCCAGCTTCCAGTCGATGCCGGGCAGGACCTGACCGACCGTGCCGGGCGCGTTTCGGTCAGGATGGTTGACGGCGATCACAGGCGAGGCCTCGGTAGCGCCATAGCCTTCCAGCAGTTCGACGCCGCCGAACTTGGTGTTGAACAGGGTACGGGTTTCCTCGCGCACCTTCTCGGCGCCCGCGACCACGAACTTCAGCGTCGAGAAGTCGTTCGGCTCGGCGACACGGCCATACTGGTTCAGGAAGGTGTCGGTCGCGAACAGGATCGAGGCGTTCACCTGGGGCAGCAGGTCGGTGATCTGTTTGGCGTGCAGCGGCGACGGATACTGGAAGGCCTTCAGCCCTTGCAGCAGCGGCAGGATGACCCCGCCGGTCAGGCCGAAACAGTGGAAGGTCGGCAGGGGATTGAACATCACCCATTCGGGCAGCAGGTCGATGTGGGCCGCCACCTGACGCGCATTGGCGACGAGGTTCTTCTGGCTCAGCACCACGCCCTTGGGCGTGCCGAAGCTGCCGGAGGTGAACAGGACGACGCCCGGTGCGTCCGGATACGTCTTCACGCGGAACCGCTTGGGCGCCGCGCCGGCGGCGAGGCCGTAGAGCTTGTCGGCCAAGCCGATGGTCTTGCGCACGTCGTCCAGCCATACGACCTCGGCCACCGTCTTCAGTTCGACGATCAGGTCGTCCAGCTTGGCCTGATCGATGAAGCGTTTTGCGGTCAGCACCTTCTTGACGCCAGAGGCCTTGATGGCCGCCTTCAGATTGGCTTCGCCGGCGGTGAAGTTCAGCATCACCGGCACGCGACCGTGGGCGTGCAGACCGAAGAAGGTGACGACGACGCCCATGGACGACGGCAGCAGGATCGCGACCCGCTCGCCCTTGTCGGTCATATCAGCAATCTTGCGGCCTAGCACGAAGGCGGCGCGGATCAGGCCGGTGTAGGTCAGCGGATGCCGGTCTTGATCCTCCAGGATTTCCTTATCGCCGAACCGCGACCGCGCATCGATCAGGGCGTCGATCAGGGTCGAGTCGTAAAGCGAGGGATCCAGGGCCTGGCGCAAGCGCGTCTCCTACGGAGGACGCGGGCGGCCCTCTCTGTTGTTCGGGCGACTGTCATTAATGACGCCGCGTCATCTTGAAAAGATGCGTAACGTCGCGTGAGTTCCGATGCGCGATCACGCCTGCGGCAAGTCTGTTACCCGGTGTGCCTTGCCTAAACGGCCTCGAAGTCCGAAATACCGGCCATGGTCACCCTGATCGACACCCTTCAGCGCAAGCCGTCCGAGCTGCGCCACCCCGAAAAGCAGAACCGGCCCGAGTCGGTCGTTCTGAAAAAGCCCGACTGGCTGCGGGTCAAGGCGCCGGGCTCTGGTCAATACAACGCCACCAAGGAGATCGTTCGCTCCAAGGGGTTGGTGACGGTCTGTGAAGAGGCGGCCTGCCCGAACATCGGCGAGTGCTGGAGCCAGAAACACGCCACCTTGATGATCATGGGCGACACCTGCACGCGAGCCTGCGCCTTCTGCAACGTCAAGACGGGCCTGCCTCAGCCGCTGGATCCGGAAGAGCCGGGCAAGGTGGGCTTGGCCGTCCAGCAGATGGGCCTGAACCACGTCGTCATCACGTCCGTCGATCGCGACGATGTGGCCGACGGCGGCGCGGCCCACTTCGCCGAGGTGGTGCGCCAGATCCGCATCCAGGCGCCCGACACCACCATCGAGATCCTGACCCCCGACTTCCTGCGCAAGGACGGGGCGGCGGCCGTGATGATCGACGCCAAGCCCGACGTCTTCAATCATAATCTGGAGACCGTTCCGCGCCTGTATCTGAAGATCCGGCCGGGCGCGCGCTACTTCCACAGCCTGCGCCTGTTGCAGATGGTCAAGGAGCGGGACCCGAACCAGTTCACCAAGTCCGGCATCATGGTCGGCCTGGGCGAGACTAAGGAAGAGGTCATGCAGGTGATGGACGACATGCGGTCCGCCGGCGTCGACTTCATCACCATCGGCCAGTACCTGCAGCCGACGCGCAAACACGCCGCCATCGATCGGTTCGTGACGCCGGAAGAGTTCAAGGCGTATGAGGCCATCGCCCGGGCCAAGGGCTTCCTGATGGTGTCGTCTAGCCCGCTGACGCGTTCGTCGCACCACGCCGGCGACGACTTCGCCCGGCTGAAGGCCGCGCGCGAGGCGCAGTTGCGCCGCTAAGTCCCGCATGGCCGTCCACCGCGTCACGCGCATTCTTCCCTATGCGCCCGAACAGCTTGCCGATCTGGTCGCCGACGTGCGCGCCTATCCCGACTTCGTGCCTTGGGTCACGTCGATGCGCGTCTGGAACGCGCGCGAGGAAGGCGAGGGCGTCGGCTTGCAGGATGCGGAGGCGAGCGTCGGGTTTTCCTTCCTAAAGGAGCGGTTCTCCACCTGGGTCCGGCATGATCGCAACGCGCCGAAGGTCGAGGTCGGCTTGCTGCGCGGGCCCTTCAAGCACCTGAAGAACCGCTGGGAGTTCTTTGCTCATCCCGGCGGCACGCGGCTGGAGTTCATGATCGACTTCGCCTTCAAGTCCCGGATGCTGGACATGATGCTGTCGGCGAACTTCGACCGGGCCGTGGAAAAGCTGATCGGCTGTTTCGAGGCCGAGGCGAAACGGAGATACGACGTCCGATGAGTTTTGATTTCGACGCGACCGTCGTGGGCGCCGGGGCTGTGGGCCTGGCCTGCGGTCGGGCGCTGTCGAAACGGGGCCTGACGGTGCTGGTGCTGGAGAAGGAAGGCCACATCGGCCAGGGCGTCTCCTCCCGCAATTCCGAGGTCATTCACGGCGGGCTCTATTATCCGACCGGTTCACTGAAGGCCCGCTTCTGCGTCGAGGGACGCCGTGCGCTCTACGACTTCCTGGCCAGCCGCAAGATCGATCACTGGAAATGCGGCAAGCTGGTCGTGGCGACGCAGGAATCAGAGGTCGAGCGGATCGAGGCTATCTTCGAACAGGCGACGGCGAATGGCGTCGAAGGGCTGGCGCATCTGACCGGCACCCAGGCGCGGGCGCTGGAGCCGGAGCTGAACGCCCACGCCGCCATCCTGTCGCCCGAGAGCGGCCTGTTCGACAGTCACGGCTATATGCTGGCTCTGCAGGGCGAGATCGAGGATGCGGGCGGATCGGTCGTGGTCTCGGCACCGTTCGAGGGCGCAGAGGCGCTGACGGGCGGCGGCTTCACGATTCGTGTCGGCGGGGAGGGGGCGATGCAGGTCACGAGCCGCCTTTTGGTCACCGCGCCCGGACTGTCGGCCCAGGCGGTGGCGGCGTTGATCGGAGGCTATCCGCCCGGCGACATTCCCGTCGGACATTTCGGCAAGGGCGTCTATTTCCGTCTGACGGGCAAGGCGCCGTTCGACCGCCTGATCTATCCGCCGCCCATCCCCGGCGCGCTGGGCACCCACTATCGCAAGGATCTGGGTGGTCAGGCCGTGTTCGGGCCCGACCTGGCCTATGTCGAAACCGAGGATTACTCGGTCGATCCTGCCAAGGCCGAAGAGTTCGCCACCTACATTCGCCGTTTCTGGCCGGAATTGCCCGATGGCGCCCTGACACCGGACTACGCCGGCATTCGGCCCAAACTGCATGGGCCGGGCGAGCCGCAACCGGACTTTCAGCTTCATGGTCGCGAACGTCACGGTATCGATGGTCTGATGGCCCTGTTCGGAATCGAAAGCCCGGGCCTGACCAGTTCGCTGGCCATCGGCGAAGCGGTGGCCTCCGCTCTGACGGAGGACTCATGACCGAGCGCGAGAAGATGCTGACGGGCTTGCCTTACGATCCGGGCGATCCCGATCTGCGCGATGGCCGGGCCCGCGCCGTGGCCCTGACCGTCGCCATCAACGCTGAGCCGGATCGCGACCGGCGCGGCGTCCTGGTCAACGAACTGGTCAATGCGGCCGACGGCAAGGCGATCATCATGCCGGGCTTCTTCTGCGACTACGGCGTCAACATCCACCTGGGCGCGCGGGCGTTTGCGAACGCCAACTGCGTGTTCCTGGACTGCGCCGAGATCCGTATCGGCGACAACTTCCAGGCCGGGCCGGGCGTGCAGCTGCTGACGCCGGAACATCCGCTGGACGCGGTCGCCCGCCGGGGCGAGGAGACGGCGCGGCCGATCGTCGTCGGGGACGACGTCTGGATCGGCGGCGGCGCGATCGTTCTGGCGGGCGTCACCATCGGCGATCGTTCGGTGATCGGCGCGGGATCGGTCGTGACGAAGGACGTGCCGTCCGACGTGGTGGTGGTCGGCAATCCTGCGAAGATCGTCCGGCGTCTGACGCCTGCTTAAACGCCTTGAAATCGTCGCGCGGTTCATGCATAAGCCGCGCCTCGCGTGGCGGTCCTGAGGGCCGCCGCTATTGTTTTCGCGCTAGACGGAGCTCGGCTCTGGGCGGCGCCCGACTTAGAAGATTGAGACGGACATGGCCGTTCCGAAGCGCAAAGTATCTCCCTCGCGTCGCAACATGCGCCGCGCCCACGACGCCCTGACCTCGAACGTCTACGTCGAGGACAAGGACACCGGCGAGCTGAAGCGCCCGCACCACATCGACCTGAAGACCGGCACCTATCGCGGTCGTCAGGTCATCACGCCGAAGGAAGACTAGTCTTTCAGGCGACCCCGACTTCGGTCGGATGACGATTTAGACGGCGCGCGGTGACCCGCGCGCCGTTTTCGTGCGTTCAATGCGGTGAAGCTTCCATTGGAGACGCCGCATGATGATTCGTTTCACCGCCGTTAGCGCCTGCGCGCTGCTGACCCTTGCCGCCTGCAATCGCGCGGAGGAGCGCGTCTCGGAGCCCGCCGCCACACCGGTTGCTTCGGCGAACGAGACGCCCGCGACACCCGCAGCCGATCCGAATGCTCTGACGGCCGAGGGTCTTGGGCCGGTGCGAATCGGCATGACGCGCGCCGAACTGGTGAAGGTCTGGGGCGAGGACTCCCAACCGAACGCCGTCGGCGGCGCCGAGCCTGAAGTCTGTGACCAATTCCATCCGGCCAAGGCGCCCGACGATGTGCAGGTGATGGTCCAGAACGGCGTGCTGACACGAATCACCCTGACGCGTGGTGCGACGACCAAGACCGATCGCGGATTCGGGGTGGGCGATACGGCCATGGCGATCAAGCAAGCCTATGGCGGCGCCGTCTTCGCCCAGCCGCACAAATACCAGGAGGCGCCGGCCGAGGATCTGTTCGTCTGGTCGAAGGGCGGATCGACGACCTATGTCACCGATCCGTCGGCGCGCGGCGTTCGATATGAGATCGGCAGCGACGGCAAGGTGATGATGGTCCACGCTGGCGATCCCTCCATCCAATTGGTCGAAGGCTGTTCCTGACGCCCGGCGACGATGTCGGCATTGGCGTTTGGCGGGGAGGCGGCTAAACCGTCGGACCTCCCTTGCCCCTTGAGCCAAAGAGCCGAGCCATGACCGACATCGCCGACATCGTCGCCCGCCAGATCCTCGACAGCCGGGGCAATCCGACGGTTGAAGTCGATGTCACGCTGGAAGACGGCTCCTTTGGCCGCGCGGCAGTGCCGTCGGGCGCCTCGACCGGCGCGCATGAAGCGGTCGAACTGCGCGACGGCGACAAGGACATGTGGGGCGGCAAGGGCGTGCAGAAGGCGGTCGACGCCGTCAACGGCGAGATTTTCGACGCCCTGTCCGGCATGGACGCCGAGCAGCAGCGCCGCATCGACGAGGCGATGATCGACCTGGACGGCACGCCCAACAAGGCCCGCCTGGGCGCCAACGCCATTCTGGGCGTGTCCCTGGCCGTCGCCAAGGCTAGCGCTCTGTCGTCCAATCAGGAGCTGTATCGCTATCTGGGCGGCGTCTCGGCACGCGTCCTGCCGACCCCGATGATGAACATCATCAACGGCGGCGCCCACGCCGACAATCCGATCGACATCCAGGAGTTCATGATCCTGCCGACCGGCGCCGAGACCTTCTCGGACGCCGTGCGCATGGGCGCCGAAATCTTCCACGCCCTGAAGAAGCAGCTGAAGGACGCCGGCCATAACACCAACGTCGGTGACGAAGGCGGCTTCGCCCCGAACCTGGCCTCGGCCGACGAAGCCCTGAGCTTCATCACCAAGGCTGGGCAGGCGGCCGGTTATTTGGCAGGCGAGGACTTCCACCTGGGCCTGGACGTCGCCTCGACCGAGTTCTTCAAGGACGGCAAATACATCATGACCGGCGAGGGCAAGACCGTCGACGCCGATGGCATGGCCGCCTACCTGGTCGATCTGTGCGAGCGCTTCCCCATCGTCTCGATCGAGGACGGCATGGCCGAGGACGATTTCGACGGCTGGCGCCTGCTGACCGAGCGTCTGGGCGATCGGGTGCAGCTGGTCGGCGACGACCTGTTCGTGACTAACCCGGCGCGTCTGGCCGCCGGTATCGGCGAAGGCCTGGCCAACTCGATCCTGATCAAGGTCAACCAGATCGGCACCCTGTCCGAGACGCTGGACGCCGTCGATATGGCCCACCGCGCCGGCTATACCGCCGTGATGAGCCACCGTTCGGGCGAGACCGAGGACTCGACCATCGCCGACCTGGCCGTGGCCACCAACTGCGGGCAGATCAAGACCGGCTCGCTGGCGCGTTCGGACCGGGTGGCGAAATACAACCAGTTGCTGCGCATCGAAGAGATGCTGGGCGACCAGGGCGTCTATTTCGGCGACGGCATGCTGCTGAAATAAGAAACCGAATTGTCGGCGGAGAATCAGCGTTCTCCGCCAATTATCTTACGGTCAAGCTACATTTCGTTAGGCATTTTCGGGCACGGTTCCTGAACTGTGTTTTCGCGCTCAGAAGGAGCGTTTTAAGTGCCCGAACGGATGAAACCTTACCGCCTGTCCTTCGCCCTGTTGTTGCTGCTTGCCTATCTTGGGGTGCAGGCTCTGACAGGCGAGCGCGGTTTGTTGAGCGGCTCGTCGCGCGATGCCCTGCTGGGGCAACGCGAGGACCAATTGGCGCATCTTACCGAACAGCGTCGCGACCTTGAGACGCGCGTGCGTTATCTGCGCACCGACAGTCTGTCCCGTGATCTGCTGGAAGAGCGCGCGCGCGCCGTGCTGGGCTTCTCGGACCCGCGCGACTATGTGATCCGCGTGCCGGGGCCTGCCGTTCAAGGGTGAAAACACTCGCCACTTGAACTATTGTTACAGGGCGGCTCGCACCCCTTTGCCTTCCGGGAAGGAAGGCTGCTAAAGCCCCTTTCCGTAACGATAAGAAGGCGTCGGTTCTCGACGCCTAGCCGGGAGATACCGGATGGCGAAAGCCCCAGCCAAATCCGCTCAGACGACTTCGCCTGACAAACTGCCCAACACGCCGACGGCGTCTAAGGAGGACCTGCTTCGCTTCTATCGCGAGATGGTCCTGATCCGTCGCTTCGAAGAGCGTGCAGGCCAGCTCTACGGCATGGGTCTGATCGGCGGCTTCTGCCACCTGTACATCGGCCAGGAAGCCGTGGCCGTCGGCGTTCAGGAGAGCGTCAAACAGGGCCACGACAAGATCATCACCGGCTACCGTGACCACGGCCACATGCTGGCCGCCGGCATGGATCCCAAGGAAGTCATGGCCGAGCTGACCGGCCGCAGCGGCGGCTCGTCCAAGGGCAAGGGCGGGTCGATGCACATGTTCGACGTGCCGACCGGCTTCTACGGCGGTCACGGCATCGTCGGCGCCCAGGTGGCGCTGGGCACCGGCCTGGCCTTCGCCGGCAAATACCGCGGCGACGATTCTGTGGCCTTCGTCTATTTTGGCGACGGCGCCTCTAACCAGGGTCAGGTCTACGAGAGCTTCAATATGGCTCAGCTGTGGAAGCTGCCGGCCATCTACATCATCGAGAACAACCAGTACGCCATGGGCACGAGCATCGAACGCTCGTCATCCACGACCGAACTGTATCAGCGCGGCGCCAGCTTCGGCATTCCGGGCGAACAGGTTGACGGCATGGACGTGCTGGCCGTGCGCGACGCCACGGCTCGTGCGGTCAAGCGCGCCCGCGAAGGCGGCGGCCCCTTCATCCTGGAAGTGAAGACCTATCGCTATCGCGGTCACTCGATGTCCGATCCGGCGAAATACCGGACCAAGGAAGAGGTCGACGAGGTCAAGAAGACCCGTGACCCGATCGATCACCTGAAGATGCTGCTGTCGGCCGCCAATGCGACCGAGGACGAGCTCAAGGCCATCGATACCGAAATCAAGGCGATCGTCGCCGAAGCTGTTCAATTCGCCCAAGAGAGCCCGGAACCCGATCCGTCCGAGCTCTACACCGACGTCTACGTGGAGGCCTGATCCGTGACCGACATTCTGATGCCGGCGCTGTCCCCCACGATGGAAGAGGGCACGCTGACCAAATGGCACATCAAGGCAGGCGACACCGTGTCGGCCGGCCAGGTGATCGCCGAAATCGAAACTGACAAGGCCACGATGGAAGTCGAGGCCGTGGATGAAGGCGAAGTGCTGGAAATCCTGGTCGCCGAAGGTTCGGAGAACGTGAAGGTCAATACGCCGATCGCACGTCTGGCCGGCGAAGACGGCGCAGCCGCGTCCGCGCCCAAGGCGGCCGAAGCTGATGCGCCCAAGGCTATGGCCGAAGGCAAGACTGGCGATCCCGAAAAGGCTCCGGCCCAGACCTCGACCCCCAAGGTCGAGCTGCGCGATCCGGAAATCCCGGCCGACGCCAAACTGGTCAAGACGACCGTTCGCGACGCCCTGCGCGACGCCATGGCCGAAGAGATGCGTCGCGATGACCGCGTCTTCCTGATCGGCGAGGAAGTCGCCCAGTACCAGGGCGCCTACAAGGTCAGCCGCGACCTGCTGCAGGAGTTCGGCGACCAGCGCGTCGTGGACACCCCCATCACCGAGCACGGCTTCGCCGGCCTCGGCGTCGGCGCGGCCATGTCTGGCTTGAAGCCGATCGTCGAGTTCATGACGTTCAACTTCGCCATGCAGGCGATCGACCACATCATCAACTCGGCCGCCAAGACCCTGTACATGTCGGGCGGTCAGATCCGTGCGCCCATCGTCTTCCGCGGCCCGAACGGCGCCGCTTCGCGCGTCGGCGCCCAGCACAGCCAGGACTATTCGGCCTGGTACGCCCAGGTGCCGGGCCTGAAGGTGATCGCGCCCTATGACGCGGCCGACGCCAAGGGACTGCTCAAGGCCGCCATCCGCGACCCGAACCCCGTCGTCTTCCTCGAACACGAGATGATGTACGGTCTGGAGTTCGATGTGCCGGACGTCGAGGACTACGTTCTGCCCATCGGCAAGGCCAAGGTCCGTCGCGAAGGCAAGGACGTCACCATCACGGCCCACAGCCGCATGGTCGGCTTCGCCCTCCAGGCCGCCGAGAAGCTGGCCGCAGAAGGCATCGAATGCGAGGTCGTCGATCTGCGCACCCTGCGTCCGCTGGACACCGACACCATCGTCGAGAGCGTCAAGAAGACCAGCCGTCTGGTCTCGGCCGAAGAGGGCTGGGGTCCGATGGGCGTCGGCGCCGAGGTCGTGGCTCGTGTCATCGAACACGCCTTCGACTATCTGGACGCCCCGCCGCTGCGGGTGCACCAGGAAGACGTGCCGCTGCCCTACGCCGCCAATCTGGAAGTGCTGTCGCTGCCGGGCGTGGACAAGATCATCGCGGCCGTGAAGCAGGTGGTGGCATGACCGAGGCATCGGAGTTCATGCTGACGACGCCAGACAGCGTCGCTGCTGACCCCGCAGCCATCGAAGTCCTCCGAATGTGGTGGTCGAAGGACGAGCCGGTGATGTCCGTCAAACCGGCCTTCAACGATCCCATACAGTTCGGTCGGCTGCTGGCCTATGCGGCGCGACACATGGCGCATGGTTATGCCGTGCGGCATCAACATGACGAAACCGCGGCCTACCACCGCATCCTCGAAGGTCTCAGCGAAGTGGTGAAGGCGAATGACGTCCGCACTGTCGCCGAACCGATCGCGCCAACCGGGGGGAACGCCTGATGACCGACATCCTGATGCCGGCCCTGTCTCCGACGATGGAGGAGGGCGTTCTGGCCAAGTGGCACGTCAAGGTCGGGGACGTCGTCTCAGCCGGAGACGTGATCGCCGAGATCGAAACCGACAAGGCGACGATGGAAGTCGAGGCCGTGGATGAAGGCGAGATCACCGACATCCTGGTCGCCGAAGGCACGGAAGGTGTGAAGGTCAACACCCCCATCGCCCGCCTGAAGGATGAGGGCGGCGCAGCCGTATCCAAGCCGGCCGAAAAACCCGCCGCCAAGCCCGAAGAGGCGCCGAAGGCAGAGGCCGCTCCCACTGCTGCCGAGGCGCCCAAGACAACTACGCCTGCCGCTCCGGCGCCCGCCGCGCCGAAGTCGGACAGCGGAGATCGCATCTTCTCGTCGCCGCTCGCTCGACGTATCGCCGCCCAGAACGGCGTCGATCTGAAGTCGGTCAAGGGCACCGGTCCGCATGGTCGCATCGTCAAGCGCGACGTCGAGGCCGCCGGCAAGGCGTCGGCTCAACCTGCGACCGCATCGTCGGCGTCGCCCGCCGCGACCGCAGCGGAGCCGCGCAAGGCGCAATCGCTGGCGCAAATGGGCATTCCGGACGGCAGCTACGACCTGATCCCGCTGGACGGCATGAAGAAGGCGGTGGCGCGTCGCATGGTCGACAGCGTCCAGAACGTCCCGCACTTCCCGCTGTTCATCGACTGCGAGATCGACCAGCTGATGGCCGTGCGCGCCAAGGTCAACAAGATGCTGGAGCCGCAAGGGATCAAGGTCTCGGTCAACGACTTCGTCATCAAGGCCGCCGCTCTTGCCTTGAAGATGGTGCCGGAGGCGAACGCCTCCTACACGCCCGAAGGCATCGCCATGCACCACAACGCCGATGTCTCCATGGCGGTGGCGATCGATGGCGGCCTGATCACTCCGATCATCAAGAAGGCCGAAACCAAGGGTCTGGCGCAGATCGCGACCGAGTCCAAGGACCTGGCCAAGCGCGCCCGCGACCGCAAGCTGAAGCCGGAAGAGTTCCAGGGCGGCACCTTCTCGGTGTCCAACCTGGGCATGTTCGGCATCAAGCAGTTCACCTCGATCATCAATGAGCCGCAGGGTTGCATCATGAGCGTGGGCGCAGGCGAGCAGCGCGCGGTCGTCAAGGACGGCCAGGTCGTGCCGGCCACGGTCATGACCGTGACCCTGACCTGCGATCACCGCGTGGTGGACGGCGCGACCGGCGCCCGCTTCCTGCAGGCGTTCAAACCGCTGATCGAAGATCCCGTCGCGATGCTGGCCTAAGGGGAGGGTGAGGTCATGACCTCGGTCTATGACTTCTCCGCCCGCGCCATCGACGGCACGGACGTTTCGCTCGATCGCTTTCGCGGTCAGGCGCTGCTGATCGTCAATACGGCGTCCAAGTGTGGCTTTACGGGGCAGTACGACGGCCTCGAAAAGCTGCACCGCGCGTTTGCTGATCAGCCTTTCGAGGTGTTGGGCTTTCCCTGCAACCAGTTCGGCGAGCAGGAGCCGGGCAAGGCGGCGGAAATCGCCGCCTTCTGCGCCACCAGTTTCGACGTGACCTTTCCCCTGTTCGACAAGGTGGAGGTCAACGGACCGAACCGACATCCGCTTTACGCCTGGCTGACCGAACAGAAGCGCGGCTTCCTGGGCTCCAAAGCCATTAAGTGGAACTTCACCAAGTTCCTGACCGACCGCGAGGGCAGGGTGGTCGCCCGCTACGCCCCGCAGACTGAACCCGAGGCCATCAAGGCCGACATCGAGAAGTTGATCTAATGGCTGCTGAATTCGATCTCGTCGTCATCGGCTCGGGCCCCGGCGGTTATGTCGCGGCCATTCGCGCCAGCCAGTTGGGCCTGAAGGTCGCCATCGTCGAGCGCGAGAACCTGGGCGGCATCTGCCTGAACTGGGGGTGCATCCCGACCAAGGCCCTGCTGAAGTCGGGCGAGAAGTTCGAGAGCCTGAGCCACCTGAAGGAGTACGGCTTGTCGGCGTCCGGCGCGTCGTTCGATTTCGACGCCATCATCCAGCGCTCGCGTGGCGTGGCCAAACAACTGAATCAGGGCGTCGGCTTCCTGATGAAGAAGAACAAGATCGAGGTGATCGAGGGTTCGGCCAAGCTGGAGAAGGGCGCCGCCGCGCCCAAGGTCGTCGTCGCGCTGAAGGCGGGCGGTTCGCGCGCTCTGGAAGCCAAGTCTGTCATGCTGGCCGTCGGCGCCCGCGCCCGCGCCCTGCCGCAGATCGGACTGGAAGCCGATGGTGATCGCATCTGGGCCTATCGCGAGGCCATGGCGCCGAAATTCATGCCCAAGTCGATCGTCGTGATCGGTTCAGGCGCCATCGGCATCGAGTTCGGCAGCTTCTATCGCGCCTTGGGCTGTGACGTGACCGTGGTCGAGGCGGTGGATCGCATCATGCCGGTCGAGGACGAAGAGGTCTCCAAGGCCGCCCAGAAGTCGTTCGAAAAGCGCGGCATGAAGTTCAAGCTGGGCGCCAAGGTCACCAAGGTGAGCAAGGACGCCAAGGGCGTGAAGGTCGCTGTGGAGGTTGGCGGCAAGGCCGAGACCCTGGAGGCCGAGGTCTGCATCTCGGCCGTCGGCATCACCGCCAACACCGACGGCATCGGCCTGGAAGAACTGGGTCTGGAAATGGACCGCGGCCACGTCAAGATCGACGGCCACTGCCAGACCAACGTCAAGGGCCTGTACGCCATCGGCGACTGCGCCGGCGCGCCCTGGCTGGCGCACAAGGCGTCGCACGAAGGCATCCACGCCGCCGAACGCATCGCCGGCTACAAGACCCCCAACGTCCATTCTCCCATCGCCGGCTGCACCTATGCCCAGCCGCAGGTGGCCTCGGTCGGCGTCACTGAACAGGCTGCGCGCGCCGAGAAGCGCGACGTCAAGATCGGCCGCTTCCCGTTCCGTGTGAACGGCAAGGCGATCGCCTCTGGCGATACCGACGGCTTCGTCAAGGTAATCTTCGACGCCAAGACCGGCGCGCTGATTGGCGCCCACATGATCGGCCACGAGGTCACCGAGATGATCCAGGGCTATGTCACCGCCATCACCATGGAGGCGACAGAGGAAGATATCCACGGGATCGTCTATCCGCACCCGACGATGTCGGAGGCCATGCACGAAGCGGCGCTGGACGCATATGGGCGTGTGATCCACATCTAAGCCAGAGACGGAAACGGCCTCGGAGTGCTCCGGGGCCGTTTCTCGTTTCAGGAAGGCGGCGTCAGCGCTTCTTGCCCAATTCCGCTGCGATATCCTTGGTCATGCGCCCAACCTTGCGGTGCGCGGCGGTGATCTGGTCCTTGGTCACGCCCCAGCGTTTCATCCAGTATTCGACCGACTGACGTTCCGACAGATCAATGCGATCCTTGTCGATGAAGCCGCGCTTGTCCTTGAGGCCCGCCATCTTTGGCTCCATTCATTGCGTTAGGGCGCCGGGTTAGGCCTTCTCGACAAAGCTGTCGATCACGCGCTTTTCCCCGGCCTTTTCGAACTCGACCAGCAGCTTGTTGCCTTCAATGACACGCACGTTGCCGTAGCCGAACTTCTGGTGGAAGACGCGTTCGCCCTTTTTCCAGCCCGAGCTGGATTTGGGGTCGGCGGTGGCGATCAGACGGCCGTCGCCCTCGATGACGGCCTTGCGTGCCGGAATCTTGGCCGGGGTCTGGGCGTCGGTGAAGGATTGGGCGCGTTTCCAGCCAGGGGAGGAATAGCCGCTGCCGAACGATGGCGCGTCGTCCCAGCGGCTCTTGGCCTCCTTCATCCCGGTCGAAGCGCCGTAATAGCCGGTGTCGGATTGGGGATCGACGTGGGCGATGGGCAGTTCGTCGACGAAACGGCTGGGCAGTTGCGAGGTCCAGCGGCCATAGACTAGGCGGTTTGCCGCGAACGAGATGCGCGCGTCCTGCTTGGCGCGGGTGACGCCGACATAGGCCAGGCGGCGTTCCTCCTCCAGGCCCTTTTCGCCCTTTTCGTCGATGCTGCGCTGGCTGGGGAAGACGCCTTCTTCCCAGCCGGGCAGGAAGACCAGCGGGAACTCCAGTCCCTTGGCGCCGTGAAGGGTCATGATCTGCACCGCCCCGTCGCCGTTGGGATCGTCGCTGGTCGCGCGCTCCAGATCCATGACCAGGGAGACGTGCTCCAGATAGGCTTGCAGCGTCTCGAACTGCTGCATCGACTGGGTCAGTTCCTTCAGGTTCTCCAGGCGGGTTTGGCCGCTGGTGCGGTCGGCCTTCTGCATGTCGGTATATCCGCTCTCCTCCAGCACCGTCTCCATGACCTGCCAGTGGGGCGTGGTCTCGGACAGTTGGCGCCAGCGGTCGATGTCGCGCACGAAGTTGGACAGGGCGGTGCGGGTGCGGGCCTGAAGCTCGTCGGTATTGATCAGGCCCCGCACGGCGGTCAGGGCCGACAGGTCGTGTTGGCGGGCCAGTTGCAGGATTTTCTGCACGCTGGTGTCGCCGATGCCGCGTTTGGGCACATTGACGATCCTTTCGAAGGCGAGGTCGTCGTCTTCCGACAGGATCAGGCGCAGATAGGCGTGGGCATCGCGGATCTCGGCGCGCTCGAAGAAGCGCGGCCCGCCGATGACGGTGTAGGGGATGGCCAGCATGACCAGCCGTTCCTCGAAGGCGCGCATCTGGAACGAGGCGCGAACCAGAATGGCCATGTCCTTGTATTTCAGGCCGGGTTCGCCGGCGTGGGGACGCCGCGCGGTCTCGATCTCGTCGGCGATCAGCCGGGCCTCGGCCTCACCGTCCCAGACCCCGCGCACGCGCACCTTGTCGCCGCTTTCGTCCTCGGTCCAAAGGGTCTTGCCCAAGCGGTCGCGGTTGGCCGCGATCAGGCCGGACGCCGCGCCCAGGATATGACTGGTCGAGCGATAGTTCCGCTCCAGCTTGACGATCTTGGCTCCAGGGAAGTCGCGCTCGAAGCGCAGGATGTTGTCCACCTCGGCCCCACGCCAGCCGTAGATCGATTGATCATCGTCACCGACGCAGCAGACGTTGCCGGTCGAGGCCGTCAGCAACCGCAGCCACAGATACTGGGCGACGTTGGTGTCTTGATATTCGTCGACCAGGATGTAGCGGAAGCGACGGCGATATTCCTCTGCCAGGTCAGCATGCTGCGACAGGATGGTGATGTTGTGCAGCAGCAGATCGCCGAAGTCGCAGGCGTTCAGGCTGCGCAAACGCGCCTGATAGGCGGCGTACAGACCCTGACCCTTGCCGTTGGCAAAGTCCTCGCCCGGCGGCAGCTTGTCCGGCGTCCAGCCGCGGTTCTTCCAGTGATCGATCAGGCTGGACAGCGACTTGGGCGTCCAGCGTTTGGTGTCGATATTGGCGGCTTCCAGCAGCTGTTTCAGAACTCTTTCCTGGTCGTCGTTGTCCAGGATGGTGAAGCTGGATTTCAGCCCAACCAGTTCGGCGTGGCGACGCAGGATCTGGGCGGCGATGGAGTGGAAGGTGCCCAGCCAGCGCAAGCCTTCGGCGGAGGGGCCGATCAGATGCGTGATGCGCTCGCGCATTTCGCGCGCTGCCTTGTTGGTGAAGGTGACGGCCAGCAGCTCCCACGGCTTCGCCCGGCCCGTCGCCAGAATGTGCGCCAGCCGTGTCGTCAGCACGCGGGTCTTTCCCGTGCCGGCGCCCGCCAGCACCAGCACCGGCCCCTCGGTCGTCTCGACCGCCTCGCGCTGCTCCGGATTCAGCCCCTTCAGATAATCGCGCGGCGCCTCGCCCTCGGGCGCACGAGCGCGCGCGAGGTCGGAAATGCGGGGGGCGGGAAGATCAGTCACAGGCGCAAAAATATCCGTCAGTCAGAATCGAACCGGAACATAAGGGGACCGCGCGGCAATGTCAGGGCCGCGCATGACGAATGCACGGAACCGTGTGGGCGAGGGTCGGTTCCTAGCTGCAATGCAGCACGACGATCACCAGCCAAGGCCGACGCGCCGCAAGCCGAACGGGCGGGCGGGCTGGATCGCCTTTGCCTTGGGCATGACCTCGATGTTCGCCATCATGGCGATCTGGGTGGCGGTCGTCGAAATGGGCGACGCCCCTTCAGATGTGGTGCAGTTGATCAGTCGATCGGAAGCGATAGACGACCATGGCAGGCACGGCGGCAGCGACTAGCCGATTCTCCAGGGGGCGTTCACGTTTGACGTCCATGATCCGCCACCCAGTCCAGCGCCAGCAGGCGACAGGCGGAGGCGAGGGGACGTCGGTCGCGACCGGCGTCGATTTCGGCCAGAAGCTGAGCCTTGCTAAGGCTGCGGGCAGCCGCGATCCGGTCCAACACGGCCCAAAACTCCGGCTCCAACGCCACCGACGTGGCATGGCCGGCGAGGGCGACCGAACGTTTGCTGAGGCTGCTCAACGCGCGGACTTCAGCACGATCTCGGCCGAGGCGGGGGCGCCGTTCGTCAGGATCGCGTGGTGGGTGTCTGTGACGAAGACCAGGGCGCCGGCCGCGTCGCGGATCTCGGCGCGCGCGGCATAGGTGTGGCGTGGATCGATCTGAGACGTGGGAAAGCCAAGGGTGACGCGATAGGGCGGGGCGCCGGTCAGCGGCTCTCGTGTTTCGGCGAGAACCTTGGCGGGCGCGTCGGCCAGACTGACATCCTCAACCCTGACGGTCAGGACATGGCCGGGCGGCAGCATGATCCGTTCGCGATAGGTGGCCGTTACGTTCACCATCGTCGTTCCGGTCGTCACGTCCGGCGTGGCGGCGCAGGCAGCCAAGACCAGAGCGGCGGGCAGGATCAGGGGGGCGTTTCGCATGGCGATCTCCTTCGAGGCGCCCAGTGTGTCACACTCAGGCGCAAGACGTGAGGGCGCGTGGCGTCACGGCGTGTTATGCGGGCCGTCCACCGTCGGAGATCAACCTTTGAGCCGCCCCTTTGCGATCGCTGCGATCACCATCTGCGCCCTGATCTGGGGCACGACCTGGTACGCGATCACCCTGCAGCTGGGGCCGGTTGATTCCATCGTCTCCATCGTCTGGCGGTTTGGTCTGGCGTCGGCGGTGCTGTTCGCCTTCTGCGCCGTGACGCGACGGCCGCTGCGTCTGACGCGCAGCCAGCATCTGGCCGCCATCGGACAGGGCGCCTTCGTCTTCGCGGTCAGCTATGGCTTCGTCTATGCGGCGGAGGGGCAGGTGGCTTCGGCCGTGGTCGCGGTGATCTTCGCCGCTCTGGCCTTTGTGAACCTGATCCTGTTTCGGCTGCTGGGCGGACAGAAGGCGGCGCCAGCGGCGTGGATCGGCGCCGTACTGGGCGTCATGGGCGTCGGGGTCCTGTCCTATGGCCAGATCACGGCGGCGGGCGCCGGCCTCAATCCGGGGCTGGGCGTCATCTTCGCCCTGACCGCTGTACTGGCTTCGGCGCTCGGCAACTGGTTCGCCTGGAAGGGGCAGCAGGCGGGCGCACCGGTGATGGCCGCCACCTCCTGGGCGATGGCCTATGGCACAGCCATGTTGGCGCTTTATGGCATGGCGACCGGCGTGACTTGGCGGATCGAGCCGACGCCGGACTATGTCCTGTCGCTGCTCTATCTCTCGCTGTTCGGGTCGGTGATCGCGTTCGGCTTGTACTTCACCATCGCGCGCCAACGCGGCTATGCCCTGGCCAGCTACATCTCGGCTCTGACGCCGCCCATCGCCATGCTGGTGTCGGTGCTGTTCGAGGGCGCGCGATTCGGCTGGAGCGCCCTGATCGGCCTGGCGCTTGTGCTGGCGGGGCAGATCATGCTGATCCGCGCGCCCAAGGCCTGAGCCGTCAGTCGTCGGATTTCGGCTCCAGCTTCCGACCGTCCAACTGCTTCTCAGCGCGTTGACGCTCAAGAGCGGACAGGGTCTTCTCGGCCTTGGAGCGTCCATGGGCCAAGCGGTTGGCGGCGGCCAACGCCTTGGCTTCGGCCTTGGCGCGGGTCTTTCGCGCTCGGTTCAGATTGATGATCTCGCCCATGACTACGCCTTGGGCTTTTCGGCGGGGGGCGCATCGGCCGGCGGGTTGGCCGATGGCTCGGGCGCCAGCACAGCCGGCACCTGAGACTCCGAGATCGTCGTCTGGGGGATGAAGGGCTGGTCCGCCGGGCGCTCGCCCAGCCGGGTCCAGGCATCGGCGCCGCGTCCGCGCTGACGCCCCAGTTCGAACATGGCCGTCATGGTCTCCTGATCGAACTTCAGGCTGGAGGCGGCGACATTGTCTGGAATGGCCGACAGGGCCATGTCCAGCCCATTGCGCCGCGCGAACGCCGCCGTCACCGCCAAGTGGATGCGCAGCGACGACTTGCTCATGCTGTCATAGGTCCGCGCCAGTATCCCCGACAGGCGGCCGGGCGTAACGCCGTCGTTGCGGCCGACCTGGCCGTTGACGATCACATAGAGGGCGCCGACGCGGCCTTCGTCCTTTGGGCGGGTCCAGAGCATCAGGTCTTCAGGAATAGCCAGGAACGGCGTGTTGACGCCGCCATCGACGTGCATTTCCAGAACCACCTTGTCGTCGTCCTGAAGCCCGGCGATCAGCACAGGAGGAAAGACGCCGGGAATGCTGGCTGAGGCGACCAGCACCTCCTTGAACAGTTCGCGGGCGTTCTCGTCGCCTTGGGTCGCCAAAAGACCCATGTCCCAGATGACGGTTTCCTCGCTGTCCAGATCGGTCGTCGCCACCAGCAGGCGTCGGCCCTTGGCGTGCTCGCGCGCGACGGCCTGCATCAGTTCGGGGGTGACGTTCTCGTCCACCAGATTGCGCAGGACTTGTGACGAGAACAGGCTCGGGTTCAGGAAGGCGGCGAAACTGCGCCAGCTCAGCAAATTGCTGGCGGCGCCGCTGGTATAGGCGTGCTGAAGTTCGTCGTCCCAATCCGATCCAAGAAAGGCGAACGGAGCGGCAAGGGCCCCGGTGCTGACGCCGGTGACCACGTCGAACGCGGGGCGATCGCCCTGTTCGGTCCAACCGACCAGAAGCCCGGCGCCGTAGGCCCCGTTTGCGCCGCCGCCAGACAGCGCCAGGATCGAGGTTGGTTTGTCGGGCCGAAGTCGCTGACCGATTTCCTGGGTGAAGGCCTGCAGGCGCGCGCTGTCGCTGGCGCGGATGCGAGGGTCTTCCGCCTTGACGAGCGTGCCGTCGGTGATCCGGAGGGGGCCGGTCGGGCGATCCAGCGTTCCACACGCCGACAAGGCCAGGGCCATGAGGACGCCCAACAGGCCTGATCCAATCCGCCGCATATCTCGAGTTCCGGTTCCGTGTGAACGCCGGCTTCTACCGCGTCCTTGGCAATCCTGTCATCAAGGCGATGACAAGCGTCGCGGTTTGAAACCGTCGCAGGCCGGGCGTGTTCTCATCGGCAGGACAAACCAAACTGTTGGAGATACACATGGTCGACGTTTCGCTCATCAAGGAACATCTCGAAGTCGTTGGCTCGGACGGCGGTCACGTGGGCCGGGTCGATCACGTCCTGGGCGACCAGATCGAGCTGGCGAAGCTGGATTTCGCCGGCGGCTTCAAGCACCACATGATCCCGGTCAGCTGGGTCGAACGGGTCGATGACAAGCACGTCCATCTGAGCCTGACCCAAGATGACGCCAAGGCGCGCTGGACCGAGAAGCCGCACTAAGGCCGATCTGACGCCGATTTAATAAAGGCCCCGCTGCACGAGCGGGGCCTTTTGCTTATCTGAGGTAAGTCGCATTGGGCGACATTGGAGCCTGTTTTGATGCGCCTGATCCTGAATATCCTCTGGCTCATCTTCGGCGGCTGGATTTCCGGCCTTCTGTGGCTGCTGGGCGGCGCGATCCTGGCGCTGACCGTCGTCGGCCTGCCGTGGACGTTCGCGGCGTGGCGCATCGCCAGCTATTCGTTCTGTCCCTTCGGCCGCGAGATCGTGTGGCAGGACACGCATCCCGTCGCAGGCTGTGTCGGCGTCGTGTTGAACGTCGTCTGGTTCGTCGTGGCCGGCTGGTACATCGCCCTGACGCATTTGATCATCGCCGTGGCGGAGTTCGTCTCCATCATCGGCATTCCGTTTGCGCTGAAGGATCTCGAACTGGCCAAGCTGGCGCTGGCGCCGGTCGGACGCACCATCCGCGACAAGACCTGACCCAAACGAAAACGCCGACGTCAGACGACGTCGGCGTTCTAAAAATCTCGTCCTGAGATAGGATCAGCCCGGCGAGATCATCTTCTCCGGTTGCACGGCTTCATCGAACTCCGCGTCCGTCAGATAGCCGCCGCCGACAGCCTCTTCGCGCAACGTGGTGCCGTTCTTGTGCGCGGTCTTGGCGATCTTGGCGCACAGATCATAGCCCAGCTTGCCGTTCAGAGCGGTGACCAGCATCAGCGAGTTGTTCAGGCCGCGCGCAATATTGTCCTCTCGCGCCTCGATGCCGACCACGCAGTTGTCAGTGAAGCTGATCGCCGCGTCGGCGACCAAGCGCACCGACTGCAGGAAGTTGTAGGCCATCACGGGGTTGTAGACGTTCAGCTCGAAATGGCCTTGCGACCCGGCGAAGGTGAGGGCGGTGTTGTTGCCGAACACCTGGACGCAGACCTGGGTCAGGGCTTCGCATTGCGTCGGATTGACCTTGCCCGGCATGATCGACGAGCCCGGCTCGTTTTCCGGCAGCGCCAGTTCGCCCAGACCCGAACGCGGGCCGGAACCCAGGAAGCGGATGTCGTTGGCGATCTTGAACAGGCTGGCGGCGACTGTGTTGATGGCGCCGTGGCTGAAGACCATGGCGTCATGGGCGGCCAAGGCCTCGAACTTGTTCGGGGCTGTGGTGAAGGGCAGGCCGGTGATCTCGGCGATCTGGCCGGCGACCTTCTCGGCGAAACCGACGGGGGCGTTCAGGCCGGTGCCGACGGCGGTGCCGCCCTGCGCCAATTCCATCAGGGCCGGCAGCGTCTGCTCGATGCGCTTGATGCCGTTCTCGACCTGCTGGGCGTAGCCGCCGAACTCCTGGCCCAGGGTCAGGGGGGTGGCGTCCTGGGTATGGGTGCGGCCGATCTTGATGATGTGGCCCCAGGCCTTGGCCTTGGCGTCCAGCGCGGCGTGCAGATGTTTCAAGGCCGGGATCAGGTCGTTGACCACCTGTTCGGCGCAGGCGACGTGCATGGCCGTGGGATAGGTGTCGTTGGACGACTGGCTCATATTGACGTGGTCGTTGGGGTGGACCGGCTTTTTGGAGCCCATCTCGCCACCCAGAATCTCGATCGCGCGATTCGAGATCACCTCATTGGCGTTCATGTTCGACTGAGTGCCCGAACCCGTCTGCCAGACCACCAGCGGGAAGTGGTCGTTCAGCTTGCCTTCGATGACCTCATTGGCGGCCTTGATGATGGCGTCGGCCAGGGCCGGGTCCAGCTTGCCCAGGTCGCGATTGGTCTCGGCGGCCGCCCGCTTGACGATGCCCAGGGCGCGCACGACCGGCAGGGGCTGTTTCTCCCAACCGATCTTGAAGTTGCCCAGCGACCGCTGCGCCTGAGCGCCCCAGTAGCGATCGGCGGCGACTTCGATCGGGCCGAAGGTGTCGGTCTCTGTCCGGACGTTGCTCATGCGCGTAAATCTCGTCTCTCAGGCGTGGCGATGGGTTGTGCGGCGGTGTAGCACGAGAGCCATGCAGGGCAAGAAGAGCGCGGATATGAGACGAGGGTTGATCGCCGTGGCGGCGCTGTCGGCGCTGGCGGGCTGCGCGACCGTTGAGGCTGAACCCACAATGCCCCGCGTGGCGCTCGATACGACAGCCGGCACGATCGTATTGGCGCTGAATGCGGCCGTCGCGCCGATCACGACATGCAATTTCATCGGCTACGTTGTTACCGGTGATTATGATGCGGGCACGTTCTTCAGGACCGTCAGCCGCGAAACCAATACCGCCAGCCGCTATCCCATCGACGTGATCCAGGCGGCGACGCCACGCGGCAGCGACGACGCCTCGCGACCACCGATCAATCTTGAACGGACACGAGACACTGGCCTGCGCCATACGGCCGGCGCGGTGTCCATGGCGCGCGACGGACCGGACAGCGCGACCTCCAGCTTCTTTATCGTCACCGAGGATACGCCCAGCCTGGACTTTGGCGGAGGGCGCAATCCTGACGGGCAGGGCTTCGCCGCATTCGGCGCTGTGGTCGAAGGGCTGGATGTCGCGCGCAGAATCCAGCGGATGCCCGCGAATTCTGAGGAGCAGCTTACGCCGCCCGTAACGATCCGCTCTGCGCGCTTGCTGGATGCGGCGCCCGCCGTCTGCATAAAGTCGATGCGACCGTGACCGCCGGCTGGACCGGAACCGGCAAGGTCAGGGCGCGCGAGGATGGCGATGCGGTCGAGATCGTCATCGACGGCCTGACGACCCAGGCCAAATACTACAAGCCGCTGGTCTATGAGTTCATGCGCAAGGAATGGCGCGGAGCCAGACCATCATGGGGCGACCATGTCGTAGAAATCCGCATGGAGCATGTCGGCGAACCGCCTTGGATGGACCTCGACAATCTGGCCAAGGCCTTGCTCGACTCCATCAAAGGCTATCTGTTCCACGACGACGCTCAGGTCGCGCGGCTGCTGGTCGAAAGACGCGAAGGCGAAAGAGAGCGGATCCTGATCCGCTCCTATCCACGCAAGGACTGACGGCGGCTATTTCTTGCGGAACTGGTCCAGCGAAACGACCTTGGGGCCGTCCGAAATCGGCGGCATGTCCTGGGGCGGGGTCGGCTCGTCTTCGACCTCGTCCAGAAGCTGCGGGTCTTCGAACTGCAGCAGGAATTGGACGCTGGGATCGTAGAAGCGCGTGATCGCGGAATAGGGGATGACCAGGCTCTTGGGCATGCCGCCGAAGCGCAGCTTGACCGAGAAACGCTCAGGCTCAACGCGCAGGTCGTCGTACTGGTGCTGCAGAACGACCGTCATCTCTTCTGGATATTTCGCCAGAATGTCGGGGGCCACGCTGACGCCGACGGCGCGCGTCTTGAAGGTAATGTAGAAGTGGTGGGCGCCGGGCAGGCCCTCGGCCAGCACGCGTTCCAGCGCGGCGCGCATGACGCCGCGCAGGGCTTCCTGCGCCAGCTGTTCGTACCGCATCTCATCGACCGGAGGGGCCTGGTCGCTCATCGTCACCTCACATCAGAGCGCGACTGATAGCGGCGCAGGGCCGTAGGCGAAAGGTGTCATGAAGGTAAAGCGCCGGGATTCTGGCGCCAAGCTCCCGATCATCTTTTGGAAAGTGCCGGGGGTTCTGTTGCCAGGCCCCCCGACGGGCCCCGCCCAAGGATCTGAACCCCTAGGACTTAAGATTCGAAATCACTCGAACCGCATTACGCGGCGAGAGCGACTTCTCCAGCGAAGTTATCGTTCGCAGTTAGAAAATGGCCCGATACGGTGGGCCAGGACGAGCGAAAGCAATCCTCTTTACACGTCCGTCGATGCTAGTCGGCCCCATGCTGCCTCCGCCGATAACGCGGGGAGAAAGTTGGTGGAGCCGCCGGGAATCGCACCCGGGTCCGGTCCGCTTATTACAAGCGCGTTTATCGCTATAGTCCGGCCGAAACCGGACCAGACGAATATAGGCGCAGCCGTGAGGCATTCCAAGCGCCGGATTGCACTCAGGCGCGGCGCCACTCCGGCGTCTGGTTTCGGAACCACGTCAACTGACGCTTGGCGTAGTTGCGGGTGGCTTGTTTCAGGGCGGCGATCGCGTCGTCGCGGGCCAGATCGCCGGATAGGTAGGCGGCCAGTTCTTTGACCCCGACCGCCTTCATGGCGGGCAGGGCGGGGTTCAATCCACGGTCCATGAGGGCTTGGACTTCGTCTATCGCTCCCTGATCGATCATCAGGTCCACGCGCTGGTCGCAGTTTGCATAGAGTTGCTGGCGCTCAGGCTCCCTGACCCATCCGGTCCATGAATCCGGCGCCAACAAGGGCTGGGTGTCGGCCCTCCAGACGCTTAACGCGCGGCCGCTGGCGATGAAGACGCTCATGGCCCGCACCAGTCGCTGGCGGTCTCCCTGTTCGATGGCTTGCGCCGCCTCGGGATCGATCTGGGCCAGGCGCCGGCGGAAACCTGACTCGCCGAGCGCCGTGTAGTCGGCATCCATCTGATCGCGCACCGCGCTCGGCACCGCAGGAATATCGGCCAGGCCGCGTGTCAGGCTGGTGAAATAAAGGCCGGTCCCCCCCACCAAAATGGCCGGCCGGCCTTGATCGCGGAGTTCGTCGAGCAACGCCATTACCGCGCGGCTCCAGCGTCCGACCGACCAGGCGTCGGCGGCGTCGGCGACGCCATACAGTCGATGATCGGCCTGGGCTTCATCCTGCGCCGAAGGGCGGGCTGTCAGCATGCGCAGGTCGGCGTAAAGCTGTTGGCTGTCGGCATTGATGATCACCGCGCCCGTTTCGCGCGCCATCTTCAGCGCCAGCGCCGACTTGCCCGAGGCGGTCGGGCCGGCGATCAGGGTGATTGGGGACGGTTGGGACAAATCGTGGCTCGCGGGACGGGTTCGACGGCGATAGAACGCGCGCATCATTGCCCGCAAGTCTTCTGGAGACCGCCTTGGTCGAACGCACCGCCGTCATCGCCGCACTCGACGCCGTCATCGATCCTCTTTCCGGCCTGGGGTTGGTCGCCGCCGGGCTGGTTCAGGGTCTGGTCGTGGCTGAGGATCGCGCGGGGTTTGCTCTGGAAGTCGATCACACCCAAGCGGCCGCCTACGCACCGGTTCGTGACGCGGCGGAGGCTGCACTGAAGGCCATTCCCGGCATGGCGCGCGTCTCGGTCATTCTGACCGCCGAGACCAAGCCTGCTGCGCCGCGCACGGCGGGCCTGTCAAAGGCGGCGGTCGATCAGGGCCGCGCCAAGGCGCCCGTCCCGACCGAGCGCCCGGCTCATGTCCGCCGCGTGCTGGCCGTCGCCAGCGGCAAGGGCGGTGTCGGCAAGTCCACCGTCGCGGTGAATTTGGCCGCTGCGCTTTCGGCGCGCGGGCTTTCGGTCGGCATTCTCGACGCCGATGTGTATGGGCCGTCGCTGCCGACCATGCTGGGCATTAGTGGTCAGCCCGCCTACGAGGACGGCGCCATCGTGCCGCACGTCGCCCACGGGCTGAAGGCTATGTCGGTCGGCCTTTTGACCAAGATGGACGACGCCATGATCTGGCGTGGACCGATGGCGTCGCAGGCCATCACGCAGATGCTGACCCAGACGCGTTGGGGGACGGCTGATGCGCCGCTGGACGTGCTGGTGGTCGATCTGCCGCCGGGCACGGGCGACGTCCAACTGACCCTAATCCAGAAGACGCCGCTGGACGGGGCGGTGATCGTTTCGACGCCGCAGGAAGTCGCTCTGGCCGATGCGCGACGCGCTTACACGTTGTTTCAACGCGTCAATGTCCCGACTTTTGGCCTGATCGAGAACATGAGTGGGCCAGTCTTCGGTGAAGGCGGGGGGAAGGCCGAGGCCGAGCGCCTATCCATCCCTTTTTTGGGCGCCTTGCCGCTGGACGCCGCCTTGCGAGAGGGCGGCGATGCCGGACGACCGCCTGTCGCAACCGATCCGAAGGGCGATATCGCCGGCCGCTTCGCCGAAATCGCCGCGCGCGTCTCGGCGGCGCTCAGGCTTTAGAAAAAGCCGAGGCAGGGGGTTTTCAAACGCAACCCTGTTCGCCACCTTGGGTGCTACAGATACCCAAGGAGATACGATGAGCCTCAACGCCTTGTTTAGCCCCTTCACGATCAAGGGGCTGACCCTGCCCAACCGCATCGTCATGGCGCCCATGACCCGGTCCTTCTCGCCGAACGGCATCCCGACCTCAGACGTCGCCGCCTATTATCGCCGTCGCGCCGAGGGCGGGGTGGGCCTGATCGTGACCGAGGGCACGGTCGTCGAGCGTCCGGCGGCGCGCAATGACGCCAATGTTCCGGTTTTCCACGGCGAAGCGCTGCCGGAATGGAAGTCCGTGGTTGAAGAGGTTCATGCCGTCGGCGGTCTTATAGCGCCGCAGATCTGGCACGTGGGCTCGGCGAGGGGACGCGGCGACGACTGGGCGCCGCTGGGCAAGGTGGACAGCCCGTCGGGCATGACCATGCCGGGCAAGACCAAGCTGGAGCCGATGACGGAGGAAGATGTCGCCGACACCATCGCCGCTTTCGGCCGGTCGGCCCGCGCGGCTCGCGACCTCGGCTTCGACGCCGTCGAAATCCACGGCGCCCATGGCTATCTCATCGACCAGTTCTTCTGGGGCGGCCTGAATGCGCGCGAGGACAGCTGGGGCGGACCGACCATCGCGGATCGCGCCCGCTTCGGCGCCGAGGTCGTGAAGGCGGTGCGTGAAGGCGTCGGCGACGACATTCCCGTCATCCTGCGCCTGTCGCAGTGGAAGCTTCAGGATTACACGGCCCGCATCGCCGAGACGCCGGAACAGATGGTCGAGTGGCTGACTCCGTTGTCGGACGCCGGCGTCGATGTCTTCCACTGCTCTCAGCGCCGCTTCTGGGAGCCGGAATTCGAAGGCTCGGACCTGAACTTCGCCGGCTGGACCAAGAAGCTGATGGGCAAGCCCACGATCACCGTCGGGTCCGTCGGCCTGGACGGCGAGTTCATCGCGGCCTTCGGCGGCGAGGGTTCAAAGCCCGCCTCGCTGGACGGTCTGCTGCGCCGTCTGGAGAACGAGGAGTTCGACCTGGTCGCCGTCGGCCGCGCACTGCTGGCCGATCCTCAGTGGGTCGCCAAGATCCGCGACGGTCGTGAAGACGAGCTGCGCAACTTCGAGCGTTCCGACCTGATGACTCTGTCCTGATCGGGAAACGTCGAGCCGGTCATGCCGGCTCGACGATCACGCCCGTGCCGTAGCACAGCACCTCGGTCACGCCCGGCATGATCTCCGTCGCGTCATAGCGGACGGCCAGGATGGCGTTGGCGCCGTGGGCTTGGGCGTGTTTGACCAGTTCGTCATAGGCTTCCTGACGCCCGGCCTCAGCAAGCTTCACATAGGCGCCGACGCGGCCGCCCAGCATCGACTGGACCCCGCCGATGGCGTCGGAGATGGCGTTGCGCGAGCGCACCGTGACACCGCGCACCAGGCCGATGTGGCGGGTGACGCGAAAGCCGGGCAGGTCGTTGGTCGTGGTGACGTACATCTGTTTCTCCTAGCGCCTTTCAAGAATGCGGAAGGTGAAGGCGTGGTCGTCCTTCTCGCCCGCCGGGTGCGATTCTGACGATACCTCGACCCAGGCGGTTTCGTCGAATGATGGAAAAACGGCGTCGCCTTCGGGAGAGGCCTCGACCTCGGTGACGTACAGTCGCCTCGCGCGGGGCAGGGACGCCTCGAACAGGGCGGTGCCGCCGATGATGCAGATCTCCTCGATGCCATCGTCCTCGGCGGTTTCGCGCCCGATCTCGATGGCCTCGTCCAGGGTGGCGCAGACCAGCGCGCCCTTGGACATGCCGTCGCTTTCGTAGGATTCGTCACGCGTCAGCACGATGTTCAGCCGACCCGGCAGAGGCTTTAGCGGCAGGCTCTCCCAAGTCTTGCGGCCCATCAGGCAGGGCTTGCCCACGGTGATGGCCTTGAACCTCTGCAAGTCGCTGCGGAGCCGCCAGGGCAGGTCGCCGTCGCGACCGATGACGCCATTGCGTCCACGCGCGACGACCAGGGCGATAAGAGGAACGGTCATACATTCGGCTCCAGCCACTTCAGCCATTTGCGCTGCATGGCCTGATCCAGATCGACACCCGCCCGCGCGCAGTAGATCAGCAGCATCCCCAGCACATCCGCCGCCTCGTCACCCAGCGCCTGTCTGTCGGGCGCGCCTCTCGCTCGGCTGGTCAGACGCAGGTGCTCGGCGGTCAGTTCGCCAAGCTCTTCCTGCAGTTTGAGCAAGGCCCAGTCGCGGTCGCGGTCGATACCGTGTTCGGCGGCATAGATGTCGGAGATGCGAAGCACCGACGCGGACAAATCGCGCAAATCCATCCGTTCAGCGGCGCTCGACGCTGACGCCGTCTGCGGCGAAGGCCTCAAGGCGCGATCGGGCATCGGCGTCGTTCAGCGCATAGGCGTCGAGGAAATCCTCCGTCGCCCGGATGATCTGATCAAACTGCTCGCCTTGGGCCGTCCCCGGCAGCTGGTGGTCTGCACCCGCGAAGATCATGAGAGTTTTGTCGCCTGCCGGACTATTGTCGAACGGCGCGCGATGATCGCGCCAATCGCTGACGAAGCCGGGCACCAGATCCTGATCGCCGGTGATCACCAACAGCGGACTGTCAAGCGTGCGGTAGCTGTCGGAGGTGACGAGGCCGGGGATGGAGCCGGCCGAGGAAAAGGCGATCACGCCTTTTACCGCCGGGTCGCCTGCGGGGCCTGCCGCCGTGACGGCGCCGCCCTCGATCACGGACATCAGAGAGCCAAACGAATGCCCCGCCACGATCAGCGGTTTGCCCGAATGCGCATGAGCGGCGATGCCGCGTGCGACGCCCAGGTCGATCAGCCTGGTCGAGAAGGCAGCGCGATTGTCATATTTCTCATGTTCGAGATGCCGTAGAGAATCGACGTGCAGCGGTGCAATTACCGTGAAACCATGAGCCGCCCAGGCCGACAGAATGCGGGCATAGGCCGTCGGCGAACCGTTATAGCCGTGGCTGAACACCACCACGCCGCGTTCGGCCGGGGCGGTCCAGATGCTGATCGGTATGGCCCGACCGTCCGGCGCAGGCACCCTGATTTGTACCGGAGTGATCTCGGCGGCTTTAACGGCGGATGAGATCGGCTGGGCGATCGCTGACACTGCCGGCGTCGCGAGCAGAATGAGACCAAGAGAGAAGGCGCGGATCATCGTGAATGACCTTAAACGGCGACGGCGGCCTTGATGTGCGGCCAGGCTTCGTAGCCTTCGAGGGTAAAATCCGAGAGGTCGAAGGCGAACAGGTCGGTCTTGGGCGCGATCTGCATGACGGGCAGGGGCAGGGGCTCGCGGGTCAGCTGAAGCTCGGCCTGCTCAAGGTGGTTCAGATAAAGGTGGGCGTCCCCGAAGGTGTGGACGAAGTCGCCCGGCTCCAACCCCAACACCTGGGCCAGCATCATCGTCAGCAGGGCGTAGGAGGCGATGTTGAACGGCACGCCCAGGAAGACATCGGCGCTGCGTTGATACAGCTGGCAGCTCAGTTTGCCGTCGGCGACGAAGAACTGGAACAGGCAATGGCAGGGCGGCAATGCCATGTCGTCGACATCGGCCGGGTTCCAGGCAGTGACGATGTGGCGGCGGCTGTTCGGATTGGTCTTCAGCCCATGAACCAGTTTCTCGATCTGGTCGATGACTCGCCCGTCCGGCGCGGTCCAGGACCGCCATTGTTTGCCGTAGACCGGACCCAGCTCGCCCTCGGCGTCGGCCCATTCGTCCCAGATGCGGACGCCGTTGTCCTTTAGATAGGCGATATTTGTCTCGCCGCGCAGGAACCACAGCAGTTCGACGATGATCGACCGCAGATGCAGCTTCTTGGTCGTCAGGACCGGGAAACCCTTGGACAGATCGAACCGCATCTGGCGACCGAAGACGCCCAAGGTGCCGGTGCCGGTGCGGTCGTCGCGACGGACGCCATTGTCGAGGATGTCGCGCAGCAGGTTCAGATACTGCCGCTCGGGATGATCGGCGGGCGCCGCAGCGATGCGAGCCTGAAGTTCAGCGATGGCGACCTGAGCGTTCATGGCGTCAGCTTCCACCCGAATCGGTCTTTCGCCAATCGGCCGTCGCCGCTCGCCATCGGATCGTTGTGGATCGAATTAACCCCCGAAGCCGCCTTCGTCGAGGAAAGCCTGTTCTTCAGGCTTGGTCTGGCGGCCTAGTGCGGCGTTACGGTGCGGGAAGCGGCCGAAGCGGACGATGATGTCGCGGTGCAGCTTGCCCCATTTCTCCAGCTCTTCGTCGCCCGCGACCAAGGCCATGTAGCGGTCCTGGTCCTCGATCCGTTCGGAGTGCTCGAAGGGCAAAAGCAGGAAGTTCATGAAAGCCGGCTCGACCGCCAGGTGCAGATCGCGCGCCACCGCCTGATTGGCGAACATCAGGGCCAGCGGGTCTGTGGCGAACTGATGCGCCGTACCGCGAAAACTGTTTCGGGGATACTGGTCCAGCAGGATCAGCATCGCCAAGGCGCCCCGGGCCGTGTCCATCCAGTCGTCCAGTTCGCGGCGCGCGGCGGCCCAATGCAGGGCGCGGCCCCGGTTACGGAAGTCGGCGTCGAATGCCTCGTCCTTGGCGAACCACTTTTCAGGCCCAGCCTCTTTCCAGAAGGCGACGACGTCGGATGGGGCTATGAAGGCGGTCATGACCCAGACCCTACCCAATCCGCTGCCCGTCTTCCATGACCGCGACTGCGACCTTTCGATCATCCGCGGTAAGCGCGTGGCCATGATCGGTTACGGCAGCCAGGGGCGCACCCACGCGCTGAACCTGCGAGATTCGGGCGTGACCGACATCGTCATCGGGCTGAAGGCGGGGTCGAAGACTCGTGACGCAGCGCGCGCGGATGGATTCGAGGTGATGACAGCCGCCGAGGCGGCCGCCGACGCCGACGTGATTGCGCTGATGACCTCGGACGAGGCGCATCGCGATCTGTGGCGCGACGAGCTGGAGCCGAACGTGCGGCCCGGCGCGGCCCTGGTTTTCGCCCACGGCCTGTCGGTGCGATTCGGCCTGGTCGAACCGCGCGCGGATCTGGACGTCATCCTGGCCTCGCCCAAGGGGATCGGGCCGCGCATCCGCGATCTGTACGAAGCCGGAGAGGGGGTCTTCTGCCTGTTTGGCGTACAGCAGGACGCCACAGGCGGCGCGCATGCGCTGGGCCTGTCCTATGCGGCGGCGCTTGGCTGCGGGCGCAAGGGCATTCTGGAAACGACGATGCGCGACGAGTGCGAGAGCGACCTGTTCGGCGAACAGGTGGTTCTGTGCGGCGGCATCGCCGAACTGATCGACGCGGCCTTCATGAAGCTGGTCGACGCCGGCTATCCGCCCGAGGTGGCGTGGTTCGAATGTTTCTATGAAACCAAGCTGGTGACCGACCTGATGTACGAACGGGGCATCGCCGGCGCCTTCGCCAAGATTTCGAACACGGCGGAATACGGCGCCTATCTGACCGGACCGCGCATCATCGGATCCGAGTCTCGCCAGGCGATGGATCAGGTTTTGGCCGAGGTTCAGGGCGGGGCGTTCGTGGGGCGGCTGATGGCGGATTATGACGCGGGATCGCCCGATCTGACTGCACGCAGAAAGGCGCTGGGCTCAAGGACCATCGAGTCGGTTGGAGCGCATCTGAATGCGGTGGCGCGCCGGGCGATGGAGAGCGCGGCGAACGACGACTGACGCGGACATGGCAGCGGGCGAAAGGCCCGCTGTCGCATCGTCGATTTTTCTGAGGAGAAGATGGTCGGAGTGAGAGGATTCGAACCTCCGACCCCTGCGTCCCGAACGCAGTGCTCTACCAGGCTGAGCCACACTCCGACCGTGGGGGCTGGCCTGGCGGCGTCGCCCCGAAGTGAGGACG